>Ga0156516_1257_pt4 | contig 19290 bp, 15 predicted proteins | sample RifOxyB3_FD_111911 | JGI IMG/M metagenome (GOLD analysis project Ga0156516, IMG submission 111911) | Lentisphaerae bacterium RIFOXYB12_FULL_60_10
GGTGCCCAGCGACAGGGTGCGGTCGTGGAGCTGGTGCCAGAGTGCAAGGTCCTGCGGCCGGTTGAATTCCCGGGCCGTGAAGGGCAGCCAGGGCATGGGATGCGCGACGATCGTATTGCGGCAATCGTCGAAACCGCTGACACCCCGGAACCCGGGCAGTTGCAGGTTGATGTTGGCATCCAGGATGGCGGTGAACTCGGGCCGGGTGCGGAACAGGTCTTCGCCCCCGTGGCGGCGGAGCAGATCGGCGTACAGGAAGACCCATTCCAGCGTCACGAAGGCATACATGGGACCCTCGTGCGGGGTTCCCTCGTCATCGAATCCCCACCGGAGGTGGGCGATGCATGCATCGCGACCGAGCGCGATCATGCGATCGGTATCGGGGTGGCCGCATTCGCGGCCGAACAAGAGGGAACAGATGGCTGCCGAAACCACGTGGGTTACCACGGCGTTGTGGCCGGCGTTGAAATGGGTGAAGTAATATTCCGGCTTGTGGCAGTCGTCGATCAGCCGGGTGCGCATCAACTGGAGCAGGGTGTCATAGGTTCCGGGTGGGAGTCCTTCGCCGCACAGGCGGACCGCCAGTCCGGTGAGCACGTTGGAGAAATAGGAGGAGGGTCTCCCTGTCGGCCCCAGTTCCCGGTAGAACGATTCGGGGGGATCGGCATAGACACGGACCAGCTTGCCAACCTGCCGGGCCACGTGCGCAGCGGCTGCGGGATCGCCGGTGACGGCGTGCACGAATCCGGCTTCCAGAACGGCGGGGGTGAAAAAGTGGCTGTGGCACCACCCGTGGCTGGTCAGCTTGTCGGTGGCCCGGTCCTTTTCGGCCGTATCGTGTACCCTTTGGACCATTTCGGAAAACGCCTGCTTGAACGGGGGGCGGTCCATTTTCTTCCGCAGGTCGTCGAGGTTGGATCCGATCAGCAGTCCGTTCGAAGTGGCAGCCGGCATGATCATGGCCATTGGGTCATTCCTTTCAACATCCTGAAACCTTTCCGCACGCCGTCCCTTTTCCGCTTGTCGTGCGGCGGACGGAATGGAACTGTATGCCCTCGTGTGGATCAACGCCAGAGGAATGCATCGTCGAAGGGAGTCAACGATTATGAAGCAATTTCAACCGCCGTATTATGGAGCCGCGTATTATCCCGAGGACTGGCCTTCGGAGCTGGTGGATGCCGACATCCGCATCATGCGGGAGATCGGCATGAACTGCATGCGGATCGGTGAATTTGCCTGGAGTTCAATGGAGCCCCGTGAAGGGCATTTCGAATTCGACTGGCTGCACCGGGTGGTGGACAAGCTCGGCAAGGCCGGCATCGCGACCGTTCTCGGCACGCCCAGTTGCACCCCGCCGGCCTGGCTGGCGGAACGGTACCCGGAAGCCATCATTGTAGATTGCCACGGTGTGCGGCGCCAGCATGGTGCCCGCCGGCATGCCTGCCCGAACAGTCCGGTATACCGGGACCTTTGTGCCCGTATCGTGACGCGCATGGGGGAGGAATTCGGGAAGGACCCGCAGGTAATCGGCTGGCAACTGGACAACGAGGTGTATCCTCCCGTGGAGCGCGGTTGCTGTTGCCCGGCCTGTCATCGGAAATTCCAGGATATGCTGCGGGCAAAATACGGCACCATCGGGGCGTTGAATGCCGCCTGGTGCAATCACCTGTGGAGCCAGGATTATGATTCCTTCGCGCAGGTGCCGTTCCCGCGCAATGACGTCTGGCACCACCCGTCCCTGCTGGCGGCATGGGGTGAGTTTGTCAGTGATTCCTACGTGGATTTCTGCCGGCACCAGGCGGATATCCTGCATCGCCTGGCCGGCCAGCCGGTGGGAACGGACATGATGCCCTTCCTCGGTGTGGCCTATGAACCCATGCACCGGAACCTGGAACTGGTGCAGTTCAACCATTACCGCTCCACCGAGAACCTGTGGCATGTCGCGTTCTGGTTCGACTATATCCGGACGATCAAGCCGCATCCCTACTGGAATACCGAGACAGCCACGGCGTGGAACGGCAGCACGGCGTCCCACAACTACAAGGTGCCGGGTTTCTGCCGGGCCAACACCTGGCTATCGTATGCGCTGGGCGGCGAGGCGGCGATGTACTGGCTGTGGCGCGAACATTGGGCGGGGCAGGAGCTGATGCACAGCGCCGTGATTGCCAGCACGGGACGCCCCCTGCATATGATCGACGAGGTCAAGGGGATTGCCGCCGGGCTCAAGCGGTCCGGCGCCTTCCTCAACGGGACCCGGCCGACCGTCAGCGGGCTGGCCCTGCACGTTTCGTCGAAGGCATCGTTTACCTTTGAGGCACAGGCGATGACCCATGGATTCAAGTATGTCGACCGGTTGTTGTCGGATGTGTACCGGCCGATGATCCGCAGCCAGTTGCGGCCGGATGTGCTGGATCCGGCGGCGGACCTGTCCCCGTACCGCGTGGTGGTTACGCCGTTCCTGCCGTGGCTGGGTGAGTCGGGGCTCGATGCACGGTTGGGCGCGTGGATCCGGGCGGGTGGAACCTGGATTGCCGGGCCGATGACCGACAACCGCACGGCCGACGGCGCCAAGTTCACACATGCGCCATTCGGGGTGCTGGAATCCTGGGCGGGCCTGCATTGCAAGTTCCAGGTTTCCGTGACGGCGGGGCCCTGCCAGCTTGAATGGCCGGGTGCGCCGGTCGGGGAAGGTTCCCTTTGGTTTGATGCCTTTGAGGCGAAGGGCTCACGGGTTCTGGCGCGGTACGCGGACGGGCCGATGGCGGGCGATGCCGCCGTGGTGGAACGGCGCATGGGCAAGGGCCGGGTGATTGTGCTGGGAACCGTACCGGATGCGGAATCCTGGGCGGCGCTGGTCGTCCGGGTATGTGCCGAAGCGAAGATCCGGCCGGTAACCGAAGCGTCATCGAACGTGCTGGTGGTGCCGCGAAACGGCAAGGGCGGGACCGGCTGGGTTGTGGTTGAGCTCCAGAACGAGACCGGCCGGGTCACGCTACCCAAGCCGGCGCGTGATTTGCTGACCGGCAAGACCCTGCGCGGCGAGTTGGAAGTGGCGCCGCACGGTGTCCATGTGCTGACGTTCGAATAAGCGGCGGGAGCTACCGGCTGTGGTTCTGCGTGGTGGGAATTATACGGGCCGGGTAGGGCGGGGCGGGCCGCGCCGGAAGGGAGGACGGCCATGGCCGCCGGACCGGGGACGGAATGACCGGACCCCGCGGGGCGGGCCGCCGCCCGGCCGTGAAGCCGGTCCGGACCGTGTGGAGAAGTCCGAGGTGACGGACGGGACGCCCGGAATCGATGAGCGGGGAATGGCTGCCCGGATACATTGCTCGATGCGGCGTACCTCCTGGGTCTGGTCGGGGGTTGCCAGCGTGATGGCGTGCCCTTCGTGTCCCGCACGGCCGGTACGGCCGATCCGGTGCACGTAGCTTTCCGGATCGTCGGGCAGGTCGAAATTGATCACCAGTTCAATGTTGGCCACATCGATGCCGCGCGCGGCGATGTCGGTGGCCACCAGGACCCGGAAGGCGCCGGTCTTGAACCCGCGCAAGGCATCCTTGCGCTGGGCCTGGGTACGGTCGGCGTGGATCTCGGCGGCGGTATGACCGCTGTCGCGGACCATGCGGGCGACGCGGCCGGCGGCGCGCCGGGTCCGGACAAACAACAGCACGGAACCCTTGTACTGCTTGAGGATCTCGTCCAGGGCCCGGGGTTTCATGTCCCGCTGGATCATGAACAGTTCCTGGACGATATTGTCAGCCATGGTTCCGGACGGGGCGATTTCGGTGCGGACCGGCAACTGCATGTAGGTGGACGCGATCTTGACGATTCCCGACGGCATGGTGGCCGAGAACAGGAAGGTCTGGCGCGGGCGCGGGAGGACCTTGAGGATCTGCTCGATCTGGGGCAGGAAGCCCATGTCGAGCATGCGGTCCGCCTCGTCCAGGACCAGCACCCGGACATCGTTCAGGCGGGCGGTCCGGCGGGTCAGGTGATCGATCAGCCGGCCGGGTGTGGCGACGATGATGCGCGGATTGTCGCGCAGCCGCTTGATCTGGTTGTACATGGACTCGCCGCCGATCAGCACGGCCGTGCGCAGTTTGAAAGCGTGGGTGAAGGGTTGCATGGCTTCATGCACCTGCAGGGCCAGTTCGCGGGTGGGGGTGAGGATCAGTCCGGTTCCCTGGGATTGGGCCAGTTTCTGGACCATCGGGATGCCGAAAGCCAGGGTTTTGCCGGTCCCGGTCTGGGCGATGCCGATGATGTCCTTGCCGTCGACGGCAATGGGGATGGCCTTGAACTGGATGGGGGTGGGGATCTTGAATTTGAGGGAATCCAGCACGCCCAGCAGGCCGGGGGCAATACCCAGGCCGTCGAAAGAAACAATTGATGTCGTCATAATATCGTCCGGTTGTGTTCTCGGACAGAATGGTCCGATACAAGGTGAATACCGGAAAGGCCGGTTTCCCACAAGTTCAAACGCAAAATGGATTTTGGCTTGAGCGTGACGGATACGGGATGTAAGGTAGTTTTGGAGCCCTTTAGTCTACGGGTGCTTCAGGAGGAATACATGTCCGCCATTGGTGTAGCGCTGGTGACCATCGGTGCCAGTTTCGGGATTGGTTGGATTGCGTCGTCCGCGGTGAACAGCATTGCCCGGCAGCCGGAGTCGGCGCCGCGGATACAGATGTCGCTGTTGATTGCCGGCGCGATGATCGAGGGTGTGGCCCTGTTCTCGGCGGTAGTTTGTCTGCTGGCCAAGTAAGTTGAGCGGTTGGTTGACGGGGTGACGGGAGCCTGGAATGACAGCGGATTTTATCCTGACGCTGGCGACAGCCGTGCCGGTGGGTCAAGCACCCGACCTGCTGGAGCTGAACCATCGCCTGGTCATCCTGACCTGGATAACCTTCGGCTTGTTGCTGGGCCTGTTGTACAAGGTGGCGTGGAAGCCGGTCCTGCGCGCCCTGGAAGGGCGGGAACAGTCGATCCGTAACGCGCTGAATGAAGCGGCAAAAGCCAAGGCTTCCCTGGGTGAAATGGAATCGCGCGGCCGGCAGATCGTGGCGGAGGCCGAGCAGCGTGCCGGCGAATTGCTGGAAACGGCGCGTGAGGCGGCGGAAACTGCGGCCCGCCAGATTGACCGGGCCTCGCAGGCGCGGGTCAAGCTGATGACGGACGAGGCCCGCCGGGACATCGAACAGGCCACGCAGAAGGCGCGGGAATCGGTCCGGCAGGATGCCGCCATGCTCGCGATGACCATGACCGAGAAGATCCTTCGTCAGCAGTTGACGCCCGACATGCGTCGTTCGATCCTTAAAAATCTACTGGATGAGCTATGAAGCGGCGGGGGACCAGTGCGGCGCGGGTGTACGCCCGGGCGTTATTCGAGGTGGCCCGGGAGGCCGGTTGCGTACCTGCGGTCCGCGATGATCTTGCCGGAATCGGGGCGCTGGTCCGGGTTTCGCGCGAGTTGAAGGTGTTCCTTTCCGATTACACCATTCCACGGACCCGGCGGCGCACGATCCTGGAACAGGCGTTCCGGAGCCAGGTACAGCCGTTGACCTGGCGCATGATCCGGTTCCTTGAATCCCGTCGTCGGAGCGGTCTGCTGGGGGTGCTGGATGATTCCTTTGCGGCCCTGTGCCGGAATGCGGACGGGGTGAAGCGGGTATGCGTGACGACGGCGGACCCCGTTGATCCGGCGTGGTTGGCTGCCCTGACAACCCGTCTGCGGCAGCGGGTCGGGGGTCCGGTGGAGCTGGAAATGGCCGTCAAGCCCTCCCTGATGGGCGGATTTACGGTCCAGGTGGAAGATGTGCTGACGGATTGGAGCGTGGCGGGATCCTTGCGGGCTTCGCGCTGGCAGATCCAGGGTGGGAAGGGAGCGGCTTATGCCGGTCGATCTTAAACCCGGCGAAATCACCGAGATTTTGCGCCGGGAGTTGACGGCTTTCGATGTTCATGCCCAGGCGGTGGAGGTGGGGACCGTGCTGTCCGTGGGGGATGGCATTGCGCGCGTAAGCGGCATGCGCGGGGTCATGGCCGGCGAGTTTGTGGAGTTTGACAACGGCGAACTGGGCCTGGTGTTGAACCTGGAGGAATCCCAGATCGGTATTGCCGTGCTGGCGGATGATGCCCGGATACAGGAGCGGGAAGCCGTCCGCCGTACCGGTCGACTGGCCATGGCGCCGGTGGGTGAGGCAGCCCTGGGACGCATCGTGGATGCCGTCGGACGAGCCGTGGACGGGGGTGCTCCGCTGGAACAGAAGGAAACCCGGCGGATCGAGATCAAGGCGCCCGGCATTTTGGACCGCCGGAACGTGCATGAGCCCCTCCAGACCGGCTACAAGATGGTGGATGCGCTGACCCCGATCGGCCGGGGCCAGCGGGAGCTGATCATCGGGGACCGCAAGACCGGCAAGACCTCCCTGGCGGTGGACACCATCCTCAACCAGAAGGGTGGCGACGTGATGTGTTTCTATGTCGCCATCGGGCAGCGGCGTTCCACCGTGGCCCGGGTGCATGAACGGCTCAAGGCCGCCGGGGCGATGGCCTACACCACCATCGTGGCGGCCACGGCCTCCGATCCGGCGCCCATGCAGTACCTGGCGCCCTATACCGCCTGCACCATGGCCGAATATTACCGGGATACGGGGCGGCATGCCCTGGTGGTGTACGATGACCTCACCAAGCATGCGCAGGCCTACCGGCAGATGTCGCTGCTGCTGCGCCGGCCGCCGGGCCGTGAAGCCTATCCGGGGGATGTGTTCTACCTGCACAGCCGCCTGCTGGAACGGGCCGCCCGGTTGTCCGATGCCCAGGGGGGCGGCAGTTTGACCGCGTTGCCGATTGTCGAGACACAGGCCGGCGACATTGCGGCCTATATCCCGACCAATGTCATCTCCATCACCGACGGCCAGATCTTCCTTGAGTCGGACCTGTTCAATTCCGGACAACGCCCGGCGATGAATCCCGGGATCTCGGTGTCCCGGGTGGGCGGGGATGCCCAGCGAAAGATCATGAAGCAGGTGTCCGGGCCGTTGCGGATTGAACTGGCCCAGTACCGGGAACTGGCCGCCTTCATGCAGTTTGCCTCCGACCTGGACCCGGCCACCCGCCGGCAGTTGGACCGCGGACAGCGCCTGATGATGATCATGCGGCAGGGCGCCAACCGGCCGTTGGCCCTGCCCCAGCAGGTGGTGGCGATATACGCCGGGGTCAAGGGACATCTGGATACCCTTCCGGTGGCCTCCATCGGGGCCTTTGAACAACGCCTGTTCCAGGCGCTGGAGGCGGAGGCGGCCCCCCTGGCCGCACGCATCCTGGAACATCCGGAACTGGATGCGGACCTGGAACGGCAGATGACGGAGCTGATTGAAAAGGCGCGGTCGGGGATAGCCTGACCGGCGGAAAACACGGACTATGGCAACGGCACGGGAATTCGGGTTACGGTTGAACCGGCTGCGGAATACGCGGAAGGTTACCTGGACCATGAAGCTGGTGTCGGCCAACAAGCTCCGTAAATTGCAGGAATCCCAGCGGACGCTGGATGCCTTCAGCCAGCGGTTGAAGCGGTTGTTGAAGTACCGGTCCGGGACGGCGGTCCTTGAGGATCCCCGTTTTCAGGCCCGGAATCCGGTTAAACGGCGCCTGGTGGTGGTGTTCAGCGGGGATCGCGGATTGTGCGGCGGGTTCAACCAGGGCTTGGGCCGGCACGTGATGCACTGGGTCGGGGAGCATGGGGGGGCGGAACCGTGCCGGATCCACTGCCTGGGCCGGCGGGGCCACCTGTTCCTGCGGGATCGCGCACCGGTATCGGTTGTCTATGGATCCTTGTCGATGCGACCGACCTATTCGGATGCCGTGCGGATCAGCCAGGATTTGCAAAAACGGTTCAAGGCGGCGGAAGTCGATGAGGTCTGGATGGCCTGGAACCGCCTGCGCGGCGCGTTGCGCCAGGAACCATTGATGGAGCGGTTCCTGCCGCAGGATCCGGAATCGTTGCCGCCGTCGGCCCCGGTCTCACGCTGGACCCTGATCGAGCCTGGGCTCGATCGGTTGTCCGATTTGCTGATCACGCGTGCGTTGCATGTGCGGGTGTATGCCGCCATGCTGGAGAATGCGAGCGGGGAACAATCGGCCCGTGTTCTGGCCATGGATACCGCCTCGCGGAACGTGGATGACCTGGTGGATCGTTGCATCATGGATCGTAACCGGGCGCGCCAGGCGGCTATTACGCGGGAATTGACGGAGATCATGTCCGGGGCTGAAGCCCTGAAAGGTTGATGCGAACGCCATGGACCAGACGGAAGACGGAAAACAAAAGACGGAAGCTGGAAACAACCCGGTGATGTGCCCGCCCGGCCGGGTGGTCCAGGTTCTCGGTGCGGTGGTTGATGTGGAATTTCCGGAAGGAAGCCTTCCGCCCCTGTATACGGCCCTGACCCTGACCAACCCGTTCATCGATTCCCGGCCGGACAATCTGACCCTGGAAGTTGCCCAGCATCTCGGCGACAACCTGGTGCGGACGGTCGCCCTGGACGCCACGGAAGGACTGGTCCGCGGCGCGGAGGTGTGCAACACCGGCGCCGGCATCCGGGTACCGGTGGGGACCGGCACGCTCGGGCGTGTGATGAACCTGCTGGGTGACCCGATCGACGGCAAGGGGCCGATCCGGTGCGACAAGCGCTGGCCGATCCATAATCCCGCCCCCTCGTTCGACACGCAGGATACGCAGGACATCATCCTGGTGACCGGCATCAAGGTGATCGACCTGATGGCGCCGTACAAGAAGGGCGGCAAGATCGGGCTGTTCGGCGGCGCCGGCGTGGGCAAGACGGTGCTGATTCAGGAACTGATCCGGAATATTGCCGCCGAACATGGCGGTTATTCCGTGTTCGCGGGCGTGGGGGAGCGGACCCGTGAAGGCACCGCCCTGTACCGCGAAATGAACGAGTCCGGCGTGCTGGCCAAGACGGCGTTGGTGTTCGGGCAGATGAACGAGCCGCCCGGTTGCCGGGCCCGTGTCGCCCTGTCCGCCCTGACGGTCGCTGAATATTTCCGCGAAGAACTCCGGCAGGATGTTTTGCTGTTCATCGACAACATTTTCCGGTTCACCCAGGCCGGAGCCGAGGTGTCGGCCCTGCTGGGGCATATCCCCTCCGCGGTGGGATACCAGCCCACCCTGGGCACCGAAATGGGGGCCATGCAGGAACGGATTGCCTCCACCCGTAACGGGTCCATCACCTCGATCCAGGCGATTTATGTGCCGGCGGACGACTACACGGATCCGGCGCCCGCCACCACGTTTGCGCACCTGGATGCCACCACGGAGTTGTCGCGTGCGATCGTGGAACTGGGCATCTACCCGGCGGTGGATCCGCTGACATCGTCTTCCGCGATGCTGGCGCCGGAGATTGTGGGCGAGGAGCATTACCGCGTGGCGCGCGGGGTGCAGGAAGCCCTCCAGCGGTATCGCGAGTTGCAGGACATCATCGCCATCATGGGCATCGAGGAATTGTCGGCGGACGACCGCCAGACCGTGGCGCGCGCACGGCGGATCCAGAAATTCCTGTCGCAGCCGTTCTTCGTGGCCGAACAGTTCGTGGGCATTCCCGGCCGGCATGTGCCGTTGAGCGACACCATCCGGTCCTTCAAGGAAATCCTGGAAGGCCGGCATGACAAGGTGCCGGAACAGGCGTTTTACATGGCGGGAAGCATTGAGGATGTTTTGGAGAAGGCCCGCAAGGGCCATGCGAGGTGACCATGGCGTCGTTTGATGTAACCATACAGACCCCGACGATGATGCAGCGGGAGGGCAATGTCGAATCGCTGGTGGCCCCGGGACTCGACGGGCTGATCGGGGTCATGGCCCGCCATCATCCGATGGTGGCGGCCGTGGGGACCGGTGTGCTGAAGTTGCGGCGCAATCGCCAGGAAACCTATTATGTAGTCGGCGAAGGTGCGATGGAAGTCCGGGGCGATGTGGTCACCCTCCTGTGTGACGCGGTGATTCCCGCCACCGGCCCGGCCGATGCCGAGGACAAGGCGGAACGGTACCTGCGCCAGGTTGGCCAGCCCCCGGTCCTGGCAGACAGCGTGGCGGCCACCGTACGTTGATCGACGATCCGGAACGTAACCAAGGCAGGAGATTCCCGATGACGTCAAATGGACTTGTGACCCGGCGGTTTGCCCGCGGCGACCTGGTTTTCCGCGATGGGGACCAGGCGCAGGAGGCCTACCGGATCGTGGAAGGATTTGTTTCCATCTGGCGCGACAACCACGGCGAACGCGTGAACGTGGGGACCCGTGGCGACGGGGAAATCATCGGCGAGATGGCATTGCTGGATGATACGGTGCGATCCGCCAACGTGACCGCCGAAAGCGATCTGGTGGTTGAGGTGATCACCCCGGACGTATTGCAGTCCCTGCTGGACGGGTCGCCCGCGGTGCTGGCGGCCATCCTGCATCAGCTCCTCGAATCCCTGCGGACCGCCAACGACATGCTGGGCGAGTACCAGAGCCGGTTGCGGGAGTTGGAAGCCGCCCGGCCCGTTGCATGATCGACCTCCAAGCTTGCCTGTTGGCGGGGTGGGGCCCTATCCTGTGGGGGTCATGACTACGGGATCCCAGCGAATCCGGGTGTTGCCGGAACAGGTGGCCAACCAGATCGCCGCCGGCGAGGTGGTGGAGCGTCCGGCTTCCGTGGTCAAGGAACTGCTGGAGAACGCCCTTGATGCGGGCAGTACCCGGATTGAGGTGAACCTGGCCCACGGCGGGACCCGGCTGGTCAGTGTGGCCGACAACGGATGCGGCATGGGCCGGGATGATGCCCTGTTGTGCCTGGAGCGCCACGCCACCAGCAAGATCCGGGACGTCCACGACATTGAGCACATCGCCACGATGGGATTCCGCGGGGAGGCCATGGCGGCCATCGCGTCGGTTTCCCGGCTGCGGATGGTGACGGCGGAGGCCGGTGCGGTGTCCGGCACCGAAGTGGTGGTGACCGGGGGACGGGTGGGGGATGTGCGGGATATCGGGTTTCCGCCCGGCACGCTGTTCGAGGTGCGGGACCTGTTCTTCAATGTGCCGGCGCGGCGGAAGTTCATGCGGAGCGCCCCGACGGAACTCCAGCACAGTCGTTCGGTTTTCCTGGTGCAGGCCATCGCCCATCCGGCCATTGCCATGAGTTTACGCGTGGATGGCCGGCCCCTGTACGAATTGCCGGCCGGGGGCACGCTGGACGACCGGTTGCGGGACCTGTTCGGGGCGCCGTACCTGGACTCGTTCCGCGCGGTGCGGGAAACCATCGGCGACGTGACCGTTTCGGGTTTCTTCAGCGTGCCGTCGTTTAACCGGTCGGACCGCCAGGAACAGTATACCTTTGTCAATGGCCGCCCGACCACGGCGCCGGTCCTGCAATACGCGGTTCGCGAGGCGTACCACGCCCTGATGCCGTCGGACCGGCATCCCTTGTATTTTCTGTTCGTGGAACTGGATCCCGGCCTGGTGGACATCAATGTGCATCCCACCAAGCGTGAAGTCCGGTTCCGGCGTTCCGACGGGGTGCGTTCAGCCGTGATTGCCGCGATTCGAAAGGCGCTCGAATTGCCCGCCCCGGCTGCGGTACCGGTCGCCGGGCAGGGGGTTCCGTTCACGGGATTCGACCGGCCCGCCCCGGTGCCGGCAGGCATGGGTCCGGCGCCGGGGCAGGCGACGTTGCGGATCGAGAACCTTCCGGAATCTCGGCTGGTCTGCTACCCCTCGCCGACGGTTACCATGCCGGTTTTACCCGGCATGCCGGAACCGGCAACCCCGGCGGCCTCCCTTCCACCCCCGGTGGGATCGCCGCCCTGGGCCTGGTGCCGGATCGTGGGGCAGGTGGGGGGGCTGTATGTGGTCATGGAAACGCCGGACGGCCTGGTGCTCATGGATCCCCATGCCGCGCATGAGCGGGTGATGTTCGAGCGGTTCATGGCTGCCGTGGAGGCCGGCGAGGTGCGGTCACAGGGATTGCTGCTGCCGGAATCGATCGAGCTGGTGCCGCGTGACGCGGCCCGGGTCCGTCAGCAGCTGGAGGTGTTGCGGACGATGGGATTCGGCATCTCGGATTTTGGCGGCAATGCCTTCGTCGTGGACAGTCTGCCGGCCTGCCTGGGTGAGGCGTCGGTCGGCTCGATCATCATGGATATCGCCACGGCGATTGAGGAAGCCGGACCTGCCGGTGCAAAAAGCCGGTGGCGTGAAGAAACCATTGCCCGGGCGGCCTGCCGGGCGGCCGTCAAGGCGCATGACCGTTTGTCCGTGGAGGTGCTGGAACAGATTGTCCGTGATCTGGCCGCCACCCGGATGCCTTACACGTGTCCGCATGGGCGGCCCACGATGATCCTGACCTCGTTTCACGAATTGCAGCGGCGGTTTGGTCGGGAGTAGAAGGGGTTTCCGTCTGGTCCGGGTTGGAGCCGGCCCGACCCCGGGCCGGGCTGGTCCGGTTGGTGGTTGGCAGGCCGTGTGATGAACCAACGGGCTTCCATTTCGGGGCAACGGATTCGCGTGATATGGCGCCATCCGCTGCGTTGGATCCGTCGGCGCATACCAGGAGTATGGCGCCGACGGCTCCGCCTTGCGGCTGGCGCCATCTGACGTGAATCCGTTGCCCTTGTCGAAATGGAAGCCCGGGTTTACCTCGCGGTCCGGGCGAGTACGCCGGCACCGCGATGGAATATGGAAAAGAGTATGAAGTCGTACGTGGCACCTGGAGGGCGGCGCGCTGTCGCCGCCGTCTGGTCCGGTTGGAGCCGGCCCGACCCCGGGCCGGGCTGGTTGGTGGTTGGCAGGCCGTGTGATGAACCGACGGGCTTCCATGTGAGGAGGGGAAGGGGAAGTATTCAGTGTTCAGAAGAGAGTGTTCAGTTGTCCGGATGTAGCCGCGCTCTATGAGCGCATAAAGAGGGGACCGCTCATAGAGCGGGGCTACATTATGCGGAGAAGTTGTCAGGTTTTTCCCAATCTCATCTGAATACTGAACACTGAAAACTGAATACGCGCTTCTCTCATCTGGTGTACCGTCATGTGGTGGTGGGCTCGATGGACGGGATCCGCCGGGGTCGGGTGGGTACGTCCGGCTTTTCGTCCACGTATACATAGATGATCCGGCATCGTTCACGGATCGGTTCCAGGTAGGCCATCAACTGGCCGTGCGTGATGCCGGGCGCGGCATACACCAGGATCACCGGGATGCCCTTGCCCAAAGCGTCCATCTGCCGGTTCAGGTCGGTTGGGGAGGGTACCGCCGCCAGGGTCAGGTCCAGGTCGGGGAAAACCGTATCGTCACGCCACTGCGGTTCGAGGTGGACCACGGTGGCCCGGACGGTTCCGTTGGAGGGGACCAGGTAGAGTTCCCAGGGTTGTCCGGGCCGGCGGGTGCGGTCCCGGTGTTGTTCGTCGGGCAGGAAGGCGCGGATGTACAGGTGGCCGGGTTCCGGCGGTTCCACGCGGATGCCGGTTTCGGTATCGATCGAGGCAAGGATTTCCGCAGCGGCTTTCACGGCGCCCAGTTGCAGGGCGGGATCCATCGTGATATGGACGAAGGGGTCATGACCTTCCCGGGTCAGGCGGGTGAAATATTCCAGCGCGCCGGTCAGCGATCCGTTTTCAACCGGCGGTGTGCCGGTGGTTGTCCGGATGGTGAAGCGGATATCGGCCAGGGTGGCGCCGGCGGTTTCCGGGGCGGGCGCCAGGGACAGGGTGAGGTCCACCACCCGGTGTTTCCCGTCGGTGCGATCCGGTTCGAGCAGAATGCGCAAGGGGGTGTTGCTGGGGAACAGGTGGTCCGGGTTGGCGGTCTGGCGGCGGTACATTTCGCCCTGGACGGCTTTCCACGGCACATCCAGGACCGTGGTGGGTTCGTTGTAATTGGAGGCGATGGCATTCGGCGACCGGGTATCGGCGGCATATTCGGGCTTGGGATCCAACGCCGTGATTTCCGTGGTGCGGGAACCGGTGAAGACCAGGCCGGATGCGGGGAGGGGTTTGCCGGTGTCGCGGTCCATAATCAGCGATTCAACCCGCAGCCCGGCGTTGGTTCCTTGTACGAAGGTGATGCGGACCCGTTCGCCCTTGGGCCAGTAGCGGTGCTGGTTGAAATCGACCGGCAGGCCGCGCGGGATGCCGATGAATTCGAGGGCCTGGTGGATGGCGCTGGGCATGACCGGGGTGACGGCAATGGATTCGTAGGCATGTCCGCTGTGTTCGGCGATGAGGAAGAATTCCACCGGGTCAAACTTGCCGATGCCGGTTGCCGTGGCGTCCACCCAGACCTGCCGTAGGTTCCGGTCGGCGGTGAGGCCGGGGCGGACCATGCGGTTGGTGTCGGTGGTGGGTTCCGCCAGGGTTGCGGACAGGGTGACGATCAGGATAAGCCATGTTGCCGGGCAGGTGCAGGCAGGTGACATGATGGACTCCTTGTATATCGAACGTATAGCACGGCAGGTTTCTTATGCCAATCCCGGAGGGGCGGGGGGCGAGGGGAAGTGTTCAGATTGGGGAAAGTGGACAGACCGGGAGGGGAGTTTGACGGGAGAGACAGGATGGGGACGGATTCGACAGGCTCACCGCAAGATGTAGCCTCGTGCCTGCCCTGAGCTTCGCCTGCGGTGAGCCTGTCGAACCATCCAAGGGCTATGAGCGCATGAAAGCCACGGCCTTTTTGAGATCATCATGCTCAAACGCCGAAGCCATACGATCTATCTGAGGGTTTGACAATCCGAGGGCGGAGGCTTCCTGACGCCACGTTGTAACCGCGCGCGCAACTTCGCCGCAAATCGCCTTGGCGTTTTCAGGCGTAACATGAAAATACCCGGCAACCTCAAAGACCGTATCAAGCGAAGCCTTCTGGTTTGTCTCGTCAATGCTGTTTGAGAGGACCCTCGGCTTCACGTCGGTGGGCGTGGGGTTCATATCATAGGCAGGGGATAAAACCCAGCCGGATATGCCGGTATACAGGAATCCATGATTGCGCATATGGTCATCGGTATTTGAAATCAAAACCGTAAACACCATGCGCCGCCATAGTTCGGCAAGATCCCGTTTGGGACTGGCTCCAACCCGGTTGATCGCATCGGCGATTTCCAGGTAACTCCGCGTTTCCTGATCTTTGCCGCCAATCATGCTCATGGCCGACAGGAACGGAATGCGTATCCGTCCGGAACGATCGAACCGCTTCAGAATCAAGACGGATTTGCCGGCGATTTTTTCGTGGCGGCTTTGGCTTGCAGAAATACCCGCCTTTTCGGCTAGATTCAATGCGACGGCTTCCCATGCAACGGCATCATAATCATCACTCTTTTGCGGAAACTTGGCGATGGAAAGGATGCCATCGCTATCCCGGATGGATGCTTTTGGCCTGGCACCGCCCAGCGAAGATCCCGGGGCAAGCAGGAGTCGGAGATCCTCATCGCTGTCATCATCCAGATCAACATGTTCCGCCGCCGCCAGCAGCCTCGGCAGTTCCACAAGCGGCGGTATGCTGCATCCGTCCGGTGACAGAAATGTGCCGCCCTTTTCCAGTGCAAACCGAAGCGCGCCCTGCCGTGCTTCATCATGGACACGCAACAGGTAGTCAATTTCCATAAGCGAACCCGGTGCGGTGCTGCGGATGCGGGACTCCCGTCGTGCTGCACGCTGCATCAGTGCGCATCCCCACCTGTCAGGCGCAGAATCGCCTATAGCTCCGAACAACACCGTGCCGTTCTCCGTATGGAAAGCTTCCTTCCCAAGGCTGAGGGCTGGCTCCAACGGGAACCTGTCCGGATTGGCAAGCCACGCATCATCATACTGGAAGGATGCCGCCTGTCGGTTTCCGCGGTTGTGAACCCACAGACGTCCGACATAATGCGCGGTGCCCTGCAGATCCGCATAGACATGAACGGCATTACGCATTGCCAGTCTCCGGTGGAATTGCCTTGCGGCGGATTCTCTTTGGCAAAGACTCATCCGCCAGCAATAATCCAAGATCGTCATGCCTGACATCCGCCAGGTCGGACAGCCGGTCCAACATGCCCAGCGAAAAAAGTATCCTTGCATACGTCCCGAACGCCACGCCGGGATCTCCCTTCTCGGCCTTGGACATGGTGGCACGGCTGACGGATGCCCGTTCGGCCAGAACGGCGGAAGCAATACGCCGTCGCCGTCTGGCATCGCAAAGATCGCGGCCAAACTTCCTCAACGCACGTTGCACCGGTATCGGGGACGCATAGTTTCGGGTGTCTCTGCTCAACGAATCTTGCACGGATGCCTCTTTTATAATGTCTATTATAATTCTCTTAATTAGTAATAAGGTATATTATATTATACATAATACAAGAATATATTTTGAGGCTATGTGTATGTTTGGGAGGGGGCCTAGAGGGATGCGGCCAGTTGGTGTACCTGTCGGGCGAACAGCGGGAGGGTGTCCGGGCTGAAGGGGCTGGGGAGCGCCGTGGGCTGGTTTTCGGGGGATACATATCCCTGCAGGTCGCCGTTAACCGGGCTGACAATGATCCATGGACGGCCGGGCGGCGGTGGAATGGCAGGCAGGCCGATGGGCAGACCGGGTAAACCCGCCAGGGTGAGGGTATCGCCAATGCGGACCACCTGTACCTCCACGGTTGCATAGGGGCCAAGCATGGCGTCGAGCTTGTTGGCCTGCTGGGACAGGGAGAATTTCATCATGCCGTCGGCGGACTGCATGGCGCGGCGCGCCGGTGCCAGGGTTGCCGGGTCGGCGGTGGAAGCGGTTTGTTGTTCGTAGGCGATTCTGGCATCCGACCAGAGCAGGCGGCTGTCCCACAGGGAGGGAATGGGCCGGCGCGGAAGGATGATGGATGCCCGTCTGCCGGTGAAAACGGGGTCACCGGAATGGACTGGCGACGCGGGGGTGCGGATACGATCCGACACGGTTCGGGCCAGGGTTCCGGCGATGGATTCAAGGGGCACTGGTGGGGATGGCGGCGATGCAGGCGTCATCGGCGGAGTGATCAGAATCAGGAGTGAGCATTCCCGGATATGGAGCTGTTGCGATAATTCCCTGCGGAATACGCCGGGCCAATCCGCCGACACCTGCGGGACGGATTCGCCCAGGCTGTTCGGGATCCTGCGGGTTGCGAGCAGGAGGGACAGGATGTTGGATTGTCCGGCATCCCTCACGATCAACCCTGCGAGGGATTCGGCGGGATGGTCCGGGTCCGGGATATTGAATGCTTCGAGGGTTGCCGGTTGAGTGGTGGCGGCGGCCTGGGCGGTGGCTTGCACCACGCGTTTCCGGATCAACCCCAGGTATGCGGGGTCCGGTTCACTGTAGGCGGGGGTGCCCAGGCAGTTGATCAGGCGGCTGGTGACGGGCGCCGTATGTGTATGGGTGCAACCGATGAACACCTGTTCTATCGCCAGCCCGGTATCCCGGGCGATATCGTTCCGAAGCTGTGCGGAGAAGAGGGGATCCAGCCAGAACAGGTCCAGTGCGACCAGGATCAGCCCGCCCTGTCCGCTACGGACGTGCAGGACATGTGCCTGGAGGGGGTCCCGTATCCCGGTGGAGAGGCGGCGTGGGCCGGGGTATCCCATGAGGGGGACGGGTCCCTCCGGCGTAATGTCGGTGATGGCGAATCCGGCACGCATGGCCTTTACTTATATCATGTCCGGGTGTCATTTGGATAGACCGGAACGTATGGGGATTGGAAGTGTTCAGTTTTCAGAGGTCAGTATTCAGAGGGAAAAACCAGAGGGGACCGCTCGTAGCCCTTCGACCTGGCTCAGGGCAGGCGCGGGGCTATCATTCTTCCGGATGTAGCCGCGCTCTATGAGCGCATGAAGCGCCCGCGTGTGTGCAGCGGTGCTTTGCCGGTATGCAAGCCGATTGCCGGATGGTATACTTTCCGGCACCAATGAAGGATCAAAAAACGGTGACGGACCGGTCATTTACGGATGAGCGGGAACGGTTGGTTGCGGAATTCGAGGCGTATTACGGCGCCGATCCGCTGGACACATCCGCCTGGGAATCGGCGTTGCATGCCGCCTGTGACCGGCATCCCCGCTGGTCCTCATACCGATGCAAGGCCATGGGTTACACGTACCTGACCCGTACGTGTCCGGTGCATGTTTTCCGGCATTCGCCCTTCTATTTCGAATTCAACACGGGCCGGCCGCGCACGGACCTGGGGACGGGTGGGGTGGGGGGGTGGCTGAAACGGACGCCTGCCAACACGGCCCTGCGCACCTCCAGCGAAGCGTGGCTGCACGTGGCGGGGGAGCAGGGGTTATCCTCCGGCTGGGCAGTGCTGGACGACAACCATCACACGGTGGGTTACGAGAAGATCCTGCGCCTGGGGTTGGGCGGGTTGCGCCGGGAGGCGGAGGCATCCCGTGCCACGGCGGCAACCCGCGAGGAAAAGGATTTTCTGAACGCGTCGATCGCGGGGCTCAACGCCATGATGCGGATTGCCCGGCGGTTTGCCCGGGAGGCCGGACGATTGCTGAGCGAGGAGCAGGACCCGGTTATCCGGCGGCGGCTGCGCCGGATCGCCATGACCGCGCGCCGGGTTCCCGCCGAACCTGCGCAGACCTTCTTCGAGGCGCTGAACACGATCCTGTTCATCTTTTATGTCATGCAGTCGATTGAAGGCAACGGGATCAGCGTGTTCGGGCATGTTGACCGGATCCTCATCCCCTATTACCGCCGGGATATCGAATCCGGCCGCCTGACGGAAGCGGAGGCGCGGTCCCTGATCGGCCATTTCCTGGCCATCAGCGATACGCGCTACGGCATGATGCATGCGCCGACCTGGAATGTCGGGACCAACGGGACGATCACGCTGGGCGGCTGTGACCGTGACGGCCTGCCGGTATTCAATGAGTTGACCCGATTGCTGATCGAGACCCACCGGGACCTGAAATTGATCGATCCCAAGATCAATGCCCGGATTTCCCGGAACCATCCGCCCGCCTATTTCAATCTCCTGGCAGCCTGTGCGGTCGGCGGCAATTCCCTGGCGATTCTCAACGACGATGTGTTGATTCCCTCGAACCAGCGCATGGGCAAGGCGCTTGAGGATTGCCGCCTGTACGTCGGCGGCGGATGCCAGGAAAACGTCCTCGAGGAATGCGAGGTCAACAGCCGCGCGACCATTTACCTGAATCTCCTGGCGGTGTTCCGGCTGGGATTTTTCCCGGATTCCCTGGCTGCTTTCTGCCGGGCCAACGGCATCCAGCCGCGCCCGTATGAATCGTGCCAATCATATGATGCCCTGCACA
>Ga0156516_1220_pt1 | contig 17160 bp, 10 predicted proteins | sample RifOxyB3_FD_111911 | JGI IMG/M metagenome (GOLD analysis project Ga0156516, IMG submission 111911) | Lentisphaerae bacterium RIFOXYB12_FULL_60_10
GCACATGCGCCGGCGCACCGATGACCGCCGCCGCATAACGCGCCAGATCGGTTTCGCGGATATCGGCAAACCCAGCCTTCACCGGATAGGCGGACAACACTTCCTCGCGCTTGACCGCGTCCGGTTCCACCACATGCAACTCGGTCCGTCCGGTCTTGAGAAATCCCCGGATATGCCGTTTCCCAATACCACCCGTCCCGATAATCAGCACTGGTTTCATCAGTCCTCCACCTCCACCACCGGCAAACCAGCCCCTTATACGGCCCGTGTTGCCAGGCAATCGCGCGCCAGGGCCACCCATCGGGCCAGCCGGTCAGGTTCATTATTAAGCGTATGCACATCCTTCATGATGACTTCCAAGGGACACCCGTGGGCCCGGCAAATCTTAATCGTTGTCTGCAAATCCTGCCGGATCAATCCTTCATCAAACCGACCGGTGCTGATCAGGGTCGGATTCGGCTTGCGCGAAAACACATACCGGTTGTCCATGGCTTCGGCCATGAACCGCTGGTCGCACAACGGCGCCACCGATACGGCCCGCAGGTTGGAAAAGCGCCGTACCACCTCCCAGCGGGTGTTGATCGGTTCGCAACAGCCGTAATACAGCAGGCCGAAACGTTCGGCAATCGGTTGCTGATACTGGAAGATGAACTCCTCAAACAGCTCCGGCCCCACTCCGACCGTTTCCTGGCTTTCCAGCAACACCCACTGGTCCCTCGCCCGGGCCGGCATGCCCGGCTTCCAATCCGCAGCCGGAAGGTCCGGCACATACCCGAGCGTACCCGACCCGGTATAGTCGTTTGCCTGGTTCAGATTGAGCAACCCTTCCCGTTCCAGCCAGTCAATGTAGCGCAGGTATTCATCCCGCATGAACGCCATCAACCGGTGCAGACCTTCCGGATCGTCATACATGTACAACATCAACGGTTCCAGCCCGATCAGGAAGATGACTTCAATGGTCATGCCCAGCGTCCACCAGTATCCCCCGCGCCGGCAGACCGGGAGAATACCGTCAAACACCTGCTCCAGGTGCCGTTTCCAGGCTTCGGTACGTTCCCGGTCAACCGAAAATGTGCGCGGTTGCAGCTTCGCGAAATCCTCCCGAAGATTGCGCAGGGGCGGATCCCACCGGCGGGCGCCAAGATGCCCGGCGTTGTCCCCTTCATGCACGTCCGCCTTCACTCCATAGTCGCTGCATTCGACAAACCAGGAAGACCCGATCCAGGGTTCAATGACATGGTCGTCCTGCAACGTATCAAACACCCACTGTTCCGTACGCAGGCCGGACTCCAGGTTCCGGGCCCATTCCTCGACACATTGCAGCTCCGGATTGCATGGCTTCAGGGGATCCCGCACGCCACCCCATTCCGCCAGGATCATCGGGCGGACCGGCTTCAAGCCATGCAGGGCCAGCCACGATTCCCGACGCTCGGCATTAACCGGGTGTCCCGCCAATTCCCGTTTCCGGCGCGCCAGGGCTCGCAGGATCTCCACATCATGCGCATTCCATTTCCATCCGGGTTTCGCAGGCATTACGTCCCTCTTATGGGTTGAGATCAATTTTCAACAGGGTGAACGGATACAGGATCGTGGCATACAGGGTCTTGCCGTCACGCCCAACAATCATCGCCATGTGATTATGCATCGGGGTCAGGGTGCCGTCCGGCAAGCGGTGATACCCATGGGTCCAGGGATGTTTCACGCCGGTTGCCGGATCCACCGCACCTTTTGCATCAAGGGATAACCCGTGAAAGAAGTCAGGATTCCGTATGGCCAGCACCCCAAGGTTCTCGGCACGCCCGATCGCCGGATCATACCGGACCAGGTGATGCAGGAATCCACCACCAAAACCCGTCTGGTTATCCCGGCGAACCAGGGCATAAACCCGCCCATCCGGCGCAACATCCAACGCGCCCCGAGAATCGAAATTTTTTCCTTCCAGCAGGGGCCCCAGGTTCTCCGCCTTGACGACCCGTTCATCCACACTTCCAAGATCAATCCGGATCAAGGCAGGATCGCGCATCCGGATCAGGTAGGCATGCCGACGGTCTTTCGCCAGCACCCAGTTGTGGGGGCCCGATTTAAGATCGTTGGTGGTCCAGGTCCGGTCTCCCTCCCGAATGTCACGCACGAGCACCTTGTCCGCAGCCGGATCATACCGCGCAATGCGGCCATCACGGGTCACGGCATGCGCACAGCCATTGGAATCAACCAGCGTGATCGCATACGGGGCCAGCATCGGCCCGAGTTCGCGATATGGCTTTGCTTGTTCCGTTGAGCCCAGCATCCAATGCTGGTCCTCGCACGTCACCACATACACCAATCCCCGGGACTCATCGGCGGTCACGTCAATGACACCCTGCTTGGGCATCGGCATCCCGAGGTTGGTGGCCTGGCCGGTGGCCGGATCATAACGGATCACATATCCGCCGGGGTACGAATCGGGATCCTCCCCTTTCTGCGCGTACCCCTGCTTGCTGCCGACATAGATCCGCCCGGAAGGTGCGACGTAGTTGCGGGTGTGAATCTTGGCCTGCGCGGCGAAACCGGTTGCCGACAACCCGCACAGGGCATGCACATCCACCACCACGCGTTGGCTCGTTTTGACCGGGTCGAACTCGACCAAATAGGAATTCACCCCGTACTTGGCGGTGCCCACATACACCTTGCCGTCAAGCCCTTCATTCAACGAGAAATATCCCGACTCGTTGTTGTGGGTTTCCGGCAGGACATGATAAGCGGTGGCCCACACGTAGGGCGGTGGCGCGGCGGTTACCGCCGGTTCCGCCCCGAACGTCCCCAGGCAACCCATCCCCAGCACCATCATACCCGCCATGATGATTCTCATATTCACCTCCTGGGCAACTACACGCACCGTTTGGCATCCTGGCCTCCCCCTGGAGGGCGGAGTTCCTACGACGCCGTTTGGTGTCTGGTGTTTACAAATCCACCATCAGCATATCGGCTACATCCAGTGGCAGATCCACATACATGACGTCACCCTCAAATCGCGGCTTCAACACACCCCGCTCCACGCTCCGCACCGCCTTGGCTGCCGGAACCCCGCGGATCGCCACCGACAGGTTCGGCACCGGTGTACCGCGGTAATTGATCATCGTTACCGCCAGCTTGTTCGGTTTTCCAGCCGTCGGCGTATCGATGCAGGTGGTCTCCACCAGATCATCACTGCATACCACGGGCCGCGCAAAGTCCGCCGGCAGGAAATCATCCACCAGGCGGTGCCGTAGATTCAGGTCCATGGTATTCGGCAACTGGTGGGCGGCCGCCGTATCCGTCGAACCACGGTCCGGCGGCACAATCGGCAACCCGCTCTTCAGGTAGGCCTGGCCGGGCAGGAACCCGAACAGGTAGACCCGTCCCTTGCCATGCACCTTGCTGACCACGGCCGGACGCCCGTCCCGGTAGGTCCCCAGTACGGCGGCATCCAACGGTTCCAGCGACTGTTTCCAGACGATCACCGGCACCTCCCGGATACGCCCCGGCGCACCGCCCGGAACGGCCATCGGCTGGCTCCAGGACACGACATCGAGGGCCTCATACAGGGGCAGGTCCTGCTTGGTCAGGAACGGCGTGTTTTCCTTGAGCAGGTAACGGCTGACCAGCTTCGGATCGGTCGTGATCGCCTGTTGTTTAACCCCGTAAAACACATTCGCTTCCGGATTCGGACGGTTGAATTCGTCCAGGAACCCGCCGCCGCACAAGGCCACGACGGTTCCGCCCGCCTCCACCCATTTGCGTAACGCGGAAAGACCCTTCGAATGCATCCATTGCTGCATGACATACAACACGCGGTAATCCTTCACCCGCCCGTCGATGACATCATCCTCCGAGACCATGTCCACCGGCACCTGTGCGTGCCGCAGGGCATAGTAGATTGCCTTGCGCTCGTTGTTATGCACCGCCAGCTTGCTGTTCGATGCACCGGTCAACACATCATCCACGCTCGACAGTACCAGGCCGACCTTCGCCGGCCGGACCCCGCCATCCATGACGTAATCCTCGAACACCCCCGCCTCGTGCGAGCAGTGATGGATCTGGCGCCACATCTTGAGATCGGCAGTCGCCACATAGTTTTCCGTACCCCCAACCGCCAGCGGGGAAGCACAGAAATAATTGATCATGGTCGTGCCATGCGCCACACAGGTATAGAATGACCGGCGGAAATCGGACGGCGTATTGCCCGGGCTGTGCGGCATCACATACATGTGGATCGGCTGCTTGTTGTACTTCACCCCGCACCGGAACGCGGTGGTCAAGTAACCCACCACCTGCACGCTGAATTCCGGAATCTGCCACACGTAATCCTCCGACCACGCCATCGACAGGGCATTCAGCTTGAAGGGCCGCACCCAGTGCATTTCGCTGACCAGGTAATTCGCATGCGGACTATAATTGGCGCCCGTCAACGTGCCTTTACTCTTGTAGAATGCCGTCGCCTGGGCATAGGGCTTGGCGCCCTGTTCCACGCCCGCCAGCATGGAATAGTAATACAGGGGATGCTTGGGATCCCTGGTCCATTCAACCGTTCCGTCGAACGCAACCCCGCGAGCCTTGAGCCAGGCGGCAAAGGCGGTATTGGTCAATGCCACGCTGGGCAGGTGCATTTCATCGCCGTAACTCACGATGTAAATGTCGGACATGTCCTTCGCGTTGTAATAACCGGGGCTCACATCGGGCCAATGGGCCACAATCTGACGTTTCATCCCCTTGAACTTGGCATGCGCGGTATTGTCCCCCAGCGCCTCCATCAAGGCCTGCCCTTCGGGGTAACTCGGCGTGCTTCCAAACCCGCCGATGCTATAGATCAGGAAACGCTTGGCACCCGGGCCACGCTTGGGAAACTTGTCCACTTCGCCCTTGAGCCAGGACAACGCCTCCGTCTGCGTCCGGATCACCGGACTCCACCAGCGTTCCTGCAGGATCTTCGCCAGCACCGGGTTCGGTGCAATGTTTCCGGGCATCTCAAACGTCGCTTGGTCCGTCACTGAAATCTTCTTGATTGAAGTCAACCCGCCCTTGCCGTCCGGAACCGCGAATTCCAGCTCCAGGGGAACCGGGGCCTTGATGCTCCAGGTGCTGTCATGCATGGCATCCAGCACCTGCCCCATGGGCACCCATCCGGAGGTTTCACCCGGCTTGAGTTGTTCGGCTTCAGGAATCTCCTGCTTCATCTTGTCCTGCGGCTTGGTCGGATCCACCGGCACCTGGAACTTTGCCGGATCCAGCACCGGGGCAAGTAGGGATGCCTTGACCGCGAGGGAACGGGGTCCGGCATTCTGGTACTTGGTCGCACTGACCAGGCGGCCGGTCTTCAACACCTTGATGTTCGGCCAGTCCCTGACGTGAATATAGTAAGGTGAATGCTGCCCCATGGGATTCGGCACGAGGTCCGGCATGACCGGTTTGTCACCCCGGTTGGTAATCTTGATGAACAAATCGCCGTCCTGGACCAGCCATCCGTCAAATTCCAGGTAGCTGGTCTTCTTTTGCGCCTCAATCCCCTCCTTGTCATTGGTCAGCACCACAATGTCCACATTACGCCGGGCGGCATTGATACGAAGACGGTTCCCGTCCACCTGGGATCCGGCAATCAGCCGGATGGTCGCCGGGCCGGGCTTGAGCGGCACCGCGCCCGGATTCTGCCACAGGATGTTGTCCGTCCCCCCCCACCAGTACCGTTCCATCGGGACCCGTTGATGCCCGTTCATCGACCAGATCTTGGGGTCCTGCAAACGACCGCATACATACCGGGTGACCGCACCCGCCTGTTCCACCTCAACGGTGAATTCACACGCATACTGGTAGGGCTGCTCATAACGGACCAGTAACTGGTAGCTGTCGGCAACCGGCACCTGCACCACCTGTTCGGCTATGGCCGGCGCATTGGACGGCACCTGTTCCGGTGCCCCGAGGCATCCATGCCGCGACAGGAACGTGATGGCAAACGTGGACGCGAAATAATTTTCACGGTACGGCACCACCTGCCATTCGCCGGACTTGATGGTGAAATCCTCCGCCTCGGCAAACAGCCGGACCGCCTGTGTCGGCTCCTGGGCCCGCACCCAACCTGTCACCACGACGCCCATGGCCAGTATCCACGCAATCATCCGCTTCATAGCATTCTCCTTATTCCATATTCACCCTGCCAACCACCCGCCCAACCCGGTCCTCATTGGAGCCGTAGGCATATTGCATCACCTCGCCCCCGTCCTGTTGCACCAAAACCGGCGCAGAATCCGCCGATGCCCCCGACGGCACATAACGAACCGTTCGCGCATGCGTGGCCCGCCCCTGGTCATCCGCCGCCTCGACCTTCAATCCATCCACCGTGAAGGATTCCCGTTGGTCACCCCGGCTTCGGATCCAACCGGTCAAACGTCCCTTGGTATCGTACGCGTAGGCGTCTGTCCAGTCTTTCGGAATATCAATGAAGGGATCGGTATACGCCCCGCCCGTCGCAGGGGTCCGGTAGGTCACGGATTGGACACGCTGATCCGGCCCGTACACCCGGGTCTCACTGGCCAGGTAATACAGGCTGATGAACGCCGGGGGGGACGGGTGGGTCCCGTTGTCCACGAACAACCCGATATCCACCCGGGACGATTCCAGCGCCGCACCGGGCGATACCGGGCGGCGCGGATGATACGGCACCTTCAATTCGACCAAGGATTGGACCGCGTTCAGGGGACGGATCACGATGGCGGGATCCCCGCGCAACACCGCCCAGTGATAGGTGAGCGGCAAACCCTGCGGATCGCGGCTGGTTTCCGCACTCACCACCAGCCGGCGCCAGTACGCCGTGGAACGGATCACCCGGGCCACGGCACACGGGGTGTCGAACAACTTCTCGCGCGACCCGATATCGAAGTAATCCTGCCCGGGCGCCCCCTCCGATTCCTCGATCACGTGCAACTGGGCCAGCGGGGGAAGCCGGTCGGCCTTCATCGCATGCGCCCGCGCCACCATCCGATCCACATTGAGTTGGCCGGCCGCAAACACCGTGGGATGCGCCTTGCCCGTGCGATAATCCTCCGGGCGAACCACCTCCCGCAGCGAGGACCGCAGGATCATCTGGACCGCGGGCATCAGCATCGCCGACAATTCAAGCGCCCGCCGCGTCTCGGGACGAAACGCCGCCACGGTGCAGGCGACTGCTTCCAACAGCAACTGGTCACTGCCCGACGATCCCTGGCTGATGAGCACATAGGGCAGGTTGGCGGGATAGACATCCCCATATCCACCTCCCTCGCCGTTCCGGCCGGGATCATGATCCTGGTGCTCCGGGTACACATACAACTGGTTACCCGTGTATTGCCGGTACAAGGTCCAGACCATCGACGGGTTGACCATCGCCAGACGCGGCAGGCTTCTCCAGAAATATCCCTGGGTGAGCGCGGTTGACGAATTACCGATCACCGGCAGATTGAAAAGAAAAGCCGTCTGGAGACCGTTGACCGGTCGGGCACGGGTCAACCCCGGATCAAACACCACCCGGGCCAGTTCCGGAAACGGTTCGGCCGCCAACACACTGTGACCACGATCCTGGTTGTCATACAAGACGCCGGCAAGACCTGCTGCGGTCCCCTCCCGGTGCCAGGCACGTATCTGCTCCCCGGCGGTTCCCTGCCCGCGCACCATCACCGGCGGGGCACCGGTGGGCGGTTCCATGGCAAACATCAACCGGAATACCGACAGCTGATTATCCCAGACCGTATTGGTATCGGTCACGCGCGCCGGACCGCCCGGCATCACTCGGATCGCCTCAAACGGGCGGCCACTCCGGCTCTCGATCGCAGCACGCCGGATTTCGGCAGATTCAAGGATGGCCGCGAACCGGTCATCCGCCCGCAATCCGTCCAGGTCGGCATCCATGCGCAAGGGTTGCACATGCACAAACCCGAGGGTAACCGCCTGTTGCAGGCTCGCGAACGCTTCGTCGATGCGTTTCTGCCGCGCCAGGGAACACGCCAGGTTATAATGGTACACTGGCTGGTTGGGCGATCGCTGGATCGATGCCCGCAGCATCCGTTCGGCCTGTTCGTACTCCCCCTGGCGAAACAGGGCATGGACCTGGGCATCCGCCATGCGGTTGAACGCCATCACCTGCGGCGCCTGCATCACGCCGGCGGGAGCCGGAGTCACCGGTGCTTCCGGCAGATCCGGCACCTGCTCCTGCGCCGGACAACAGGCCACCAGCCAGACAAACGCCAGCAACATGCCGCCCGCCCAACGGTACTGGTAACAAGACCCCATCCAAACCCATCCCTTCACATCCTACCTGTCGGCTCCGGATCAATCCCGGCAACTTACCCCAACCAGTGAACCACCGCAACCCGGAACGCACCCGCAAAAACCCCGACAACAATGGGTTCCCATAATCCGGCCTGAAATCCGATCCAAACCCCCTTGACAGAACTGACCAGTCAGTTCTATTGTACGACTTTTTACATCCGGCGGAGGAAAAACGGCATGGCACGGGCATCCAAGCGGGACAGTATTCTCCAGGCGGCGGAACATGTCTTCCAGCATCGTCGCTTCCATGAAGTAACCCTGGACGAAGTCGCCACCCGCGCCGCCGTCGGCAAGGGAACCATCTACCGGTATTTCAAGGATAAGGAAGATCTCTTTTTCCAACTGGCAACCGACGGCATGGAGGTCATGAACCGGCAACTCAAGGCGGTCGCCAAATCCCGGCACCCCACCCCGGCAAAACTGGAAGCCATCTGCACCACCATCAGCCGGTTTTTCCTCAAGCGCCACGCCATGTTCCGCGCCATTCATTCCGAGGAATACGCCCAGCGCAGGCCCGAAGCCCGCGAAGCCCTCTACCACCATCGCCACCAAATCGGTGATATCATCCGATCCGTACTCCGGGACGGAGTCCGGCAGGGGATCCTGCGGCAGGACCTGAACCTGGAACTCGCGGAAAATTTCCTGGTCGGCGCCGTCCATGGCTGCGACATGCGCGCCATCCACGGCGAACCCCCGCTCCCGGTGCGGGAGATCGTCAACCTCTTCCTGCGAGGAGCCACCGCTTCATGATCACCACCCGTCCATCCCGGCATGCGGAACTCCCGTTTATCCGGAGTTTCATCCTGGCTTCCCTCCTTTTCAGCTCCTGCCGGACCGGACGGACCCCGCCTGCTGTACCCGGCGATTTCCCGGTGCCCGACACCTATGCCACCGCAACCGCACCGGGAACCGTGTCGACCAATGCCTGGTGGGAAATGTTCCAGGATTCCCAGTTGAACCACCTGGTCGCGCGGGCACGCGCCGGCAATCTCTCCCTGGCTCAGGCCGCGGCACGCGTCCGCCAGTCCCGGGCGCTCGCCGTCCAGGCCGGAAGCAGCCGGTTCCCTGCCCTCACCCTGGACGCCTCGGCCGCATCCTCGCGCACGGAGGGCTCGGGAACCGGATCCGGCCAGACGGCGGAAACTTACACCCTCGGACCGGCGGCCAGCTATGAACTGGATGCCTGGGGACGGGTGGGGTCCACCCATGAAGCCGCCCGCCTGACGGCACAGGCCGCCGAAGCCGACCACAACACCCTGGCCATATCCGTGACCGCCGAAACGGCCCTGCGATATTTCGAATGGCTCCGGGAACAACAGACACTCGACCTGCTCCGGCAACAACTGGCCGGCGACCGCAGCACCCTCGACCTCGTCGAACTTCGATTCCGCCGGTCAACCTCAACCGCCCTGGATGTCTTCCAACAGCGGGAAGTGGTGGCGGAAACCGAGTCCCTGCTGGCACCCATCGAGGCATCCGCCGGCAATCTGGCGGACGCCCTCTCCTTGCTGACCGGGTCGCCACCCGACGGAACCCTTTCCCTGGTCACCACCAATCTTCCGCCGCTCCCCCCCCTGCCGGAATCCGGCCTGCCCGCCGGCCTGCTTGAGACCCGTCCCGACATCCAGGCCTCCTGGTGGCGGCTGGTCTCGGCGGAACATTCCCTGGCCGCCGCAAGGGCGGACCGCCTGCCGGCCATCCGCTTGTCGGCTTCCGGATTGTTCCAGGCCGATGCGCTGGACCTCCTGCTCGACACCTGGATACTGAAACTGGCCGCCTCGTTTTCAGCACCCCTGCTTGACGGTGGGCGCCGCCGGGCCGAGGTTGACCGTCAGCGGGCCATCTCCGACGAGCGAATCGCCGCCTACCGGGTGACCGTCTACACCGCCATCCAGGAAGTCCAGGAAACCCTTCGCCGGGATTCCGCCCAGGTCCGCGTCCTGAATTCACTTCGTGAAGAAATCAACCTGTCACGGGCATCCAGTGAACAAGCACTCCAACGTTATCTCAAAGGCCAGGAGAACTACCTCCGCGTACTTTCCGCCCGTCGACGGCAATATGTGCTCGAACGGCAATGGATCCAGGCCTGCTACCAGCAACTGGCCATCCGGGTCCAACTGGCCCGCGCCTTGGGCGGATACCCGGCAACGCCGCACATCAATCGCATTCCCCCCATTGCAACCAGCACCATCCGGAAGGAACCATGAACATGGACGCTCACGCCTCACCCCCCCCTCACCCCTGGATCACCCGGCTGATCTATACCGGTATCAGCCTGGCGGTCATCATCGGGGGAATCACCGGCGCCGGATGGATGATCCGGAACAAACCCCGGGCACAACCGGTCACCCGCCAGCACCAGGTGCCAATCGTCGAAGTCATGACCCCGTCGCCCACCAGCCTGGCCATCCGCGTGCATGCCATGGGCAACGTCGAAGCAGCACAGACCGTGGACTTGAAATCCGAAATCAGCGGACGCGTCCTGGAAACACATTCGGATCTGGTCCCGGGTGGTATGGTCTCAAACGGGACCGTGCTGGTCCGCCTGGATGACCGTGACTATCGCCTGACCCTCGAACGGGCGGACGCATCGTTGATGGCGGCACAGGCGGACTACCGCCTTGAACTAGGACAACAGGACATCGCCCGACAGGAATGGAATCTCGTCAATCAAGATGCCGCACGCGATCAACTGGACCACGAACTGGCCCTGCGTCAACCCCAGTTGCAGCAGAAGCAAGCCGCCGTGGCCGCAGCACAGGCGGCCCGGAACATCGCGGCACTCGCCCTCGAACGGACGGTCCTGACCGCCCCCTTCGATGCCGTGGTCATATCCGCCGACGCCAATCCGGGCGACCAGGCATCCCCCAGCACCATCCTGGCGCGCCTGGCTTGCACCGACGAATACTGGATCCGGGCCGCCGTGCGGGTGGCCGACCTGAAATGGCTCACAGCCCAGACTCCTGCAGCGCCTGGATCAACCGCCATCATCACCCTTCAAGATAACCACTCCATCACGGGTTCCCTGTTCCGCATCCTGCCCAATCTCGAGACCAAGGGACGCCTGGCACAAATCCTGATCTCCGTTCCGCATCCGTTCGACACCCAACGCCGGTCGCCGGATGGAACGTCCCCCCTCCTGCTGCTCGACTCCTACGTGCGCATCCGCCTGCTGGGGCAGACCGTGGATAACGTACTCGTGCTTCCCCGTGCCCTGTTCCATGAAGGCTCCGCCATCTGGGTCCTGGATGCCAACCGGCGCCTTCAAATCCGAACGGTTAATCCGGTATGGAGTGATGACCGGGAAGTCGTGCTCCCCGCCTGCCTGCAGCCCGGGGACCGGGTGATCCAATCCCTGCTCGAAACCCCGGTCACGGGAATGCAACTGATGGCGGAGGGGGAACCTGCACCAGCCGCCGATCCGGACCATTCACCTCCCGCTTCAGACGGGAATACACCATGACCGGCGATACCACATTCAAAGAAGGCCCGATTGCCTGGATGGCTCGCAACCCGGTGGCCGCCAACCTGCTGATGTTGGTTTGCATCGTCGGCGGCCTGCTATCACTCAAGTCCATTACCCAGGAGGTGTTTCCAGACATCCAGGAAGACCTTGTCTCGGTTTCCGTGGCTTATCCCGGAGCAAGTCCCGAAGAAGTGGAACGCGGGATCATCCAATCCATCGAGGAATCCCTGTTGGGACTTGACGGCATCGAGGAAATCAATTCCACGGCGGCCGAAGGCCGCGGCACCATCACCGCCAGCCTGATCGAAGGCGCCGACCCGATCACGATCTACCAGAACATCCGCAGCGAAGTGGACCGGATCACCACCCTGCCCGTGGATGCGGAACGACCCGAGGTCAACCTCAACACCCACCGGCGCAGCGCCATGTCCATCGTGCTGTACGGTTCGGCTTCGGACGCGGTGCTCAAGGAAATGGCCGACCGCGTCCGGGAACGGTTCCTCGAAGATGAAAACATCACCCAGGTCACCATCGAGGGCAGCCGCTCATCCGAGATCCAGGTGGAAATCCCCCAGGAACAACTCCGACGGCATGGACTCACCCTGCTGGATGTCGCCTCCCGCATCCGTGCCGCAGCGGTAGAATTACCGGGGGGCGGCATCGACGCCGACACCGGCGAAATCCTGCTCCGCATGACCGAACGGCGCGACCGCGGGCATGAGTTTTCCGGTCTTCCGATCGTGACCGGAACCGACGGTACCCTGGTCCGCCTGGAAGACATCGCCGTCATCCGGGATGGGCTTGAGGATGCCAAGCGCTATGCCACCTACAACGGTATGCCGGCCGTCCTGCTGGACATTGCCCGCGTGGGCAAACAGACCCCGCAACAGGTGGCAAAAGCAGTCGAACAGCGGCTCGAAATCATCCGTGCCGAACTGCCGGACGGAATCCACTGCTCGATCCGCCAGAACTGGGCCGATATCTACCTCCAGCGCGCCAACCTGCTGATCCGCAACGGCCTGCTCGGCCTTGGACTGGTACTGTTGCTCCTGGGCCTCTTCCTGGAACTTCGCCTGGCCTTCTGGGTCATGATGGGCATCCCGGTCTCATTCCTGGGATCACTCCTCTTCCTGCCGGCTGTCGGCCTTTCACTGAACATGATCACACTCTTCGCCTACCTCCTCGCCCTCGGCATTGTCGTGGATGATGCCATCGTGGTCGGCGAAAACGTCTACCGCCACCATCAGGACGGGCTCCCGTTCATGCAAGCAGCCATTCTCGGAACCCGCGAAGTCTCCAGCCCCGTTGCCTTCAGCATCCTGACCAACATGGTGGCATTCCTGCCCATCATGGTGCTGCCGGGCATGATGGGCCGGGTCATGGGCATGCTGCCAATCATCGTTATCATCGTCTTCACACTCTCCTGGATCGAATCCATCTACGTGCTCCCCGCCCATCTGGCCCACCAGGGCCGTCAGGTACGACAGGGATCAGCCGCCTGGCTGCACGGTTTCCAGCGCCGTTTCAGCGATGCCTTCCTCCGCTGGGTCCGCACCCGCTATGCGCCCTTCCTGGACCGTTGCCTATCCCACCGTTATCTCGTCGTGTCCCTGGCCATCGGCATCCTGGCCCTGACCATCGGATACATCAAAAGCGGACGCCTTGGATTCGAGACCTTTCCACGCGTGGAAAGCGACTTTGCCTATGTGTCCGCCGTCCTCCCCTACGGGTCCCCCATCGAACGAACAGCCGCCATCGCCGATCGACTGGTCCAGTCCGCCCGTACCGCAGCAGACGAATCGGGGTACCCCGCAGTGATTGAAGGCATTTTCGCGAACATTGGAAGTTCAGGCACCCATGAATTAAATGTTCGGGTCTACCTGGCCGATAAGAAGATCCGGGAACAGGTCGGCGGAACCGCCGGATTTACGGAAAGCTGGCGGCAGGCAACCGGAACCCTGAAGGGCGTTGAGTCCGTCCGCTTCGAATCTGACCGGGGTGGACCGGGAGGCGGTTCGGCCCTGACCATCGAGCTATCGCATCACCGGGTCCGGGTCCTCGAACAGGCAGCCGCCACCCTGGCCGGCGAGTTGGAATCCTTCTCACGGGTATCCGATATCGACAACGGATTCCAACGGGGCAAGGAACAGCTCAGTTTTACCGTCCGCCCGGAAGGCCAAAGCCTTGGCCTCACCGCCCAGGAAATCGCCCGCCAGGTTCGCAACGCCTATGAAGGGGTCGAAGTGCTCCGCCAGCAACGGGGCCGCCACGAGGTCAAGCTCCGGCTGCGGCTCCCCGAATCCGAACGAATGAGCGAGAGTTCACTCAAAGCCATGCTCCTGCGCATTCCCGGCGGGGGGGAAGTCCCCCTCGGGGAAGTGGTAAACGTGTCACGGGGACGCGCCTTCACCACCATTGCCCACCGCAACGGCCGGCGTACCATGACCGTCACCGCCGATGTCCGCCCCCGTTCCGAAACCGGCCAGGTAACCGCCGAACTCGACGCCACCACCCTGCCCCATCTCCTTCGCCAGTATCCCGGACTTACCTGCAGCTACGAAGGACGCCAGGCGGAGGACCGGAAGAGCATGGGCAGCCTCGGCATCACCATCCCACTGGTACTGATTGCCATCTATGCCCTGCTCGCAGTGCCGTTCCGCAGTTATGTCCAGCCATTGATTGTCATGATGAGTATCCCCTTCGGGCTGGTCGGCGCCGTGCTGGGACACATGATCATGGGCTACAGTCTCAGCATGATCGGCATCATCGGGATCGTCGCCTTATCCGGGGTCGTAATCAACGATGCCCTGGTCCTGGTGGACTTCATCAACGGGCATCACCGGGAATGCGCCACCACCCGGGAAGCGGTGATCAAGGCCGGCGTTACCCGTTTCCGCCCGATCCTCCTCACCACGCTGACCACATTCGGCGGACTCGCCCCGATGATCTTCGAGACCTCACGCCAGGCCCGCTTCCTGATTCCCATGGCCATCTCGCTGGGATACGGGTTGCTGTTCGCCACCATGATCACCCTGGTTCTGGTCCCGTCCCTCTACCTGATCATCGATGATATAAAATCCCTGTTCCAAGGCTCCGTCAATAAACCGGAAAAACCGGCAACCGACCGAACTACCGCCGGCCGTTCAATGCCCGCATGAAGAAATCGACCACCTGCTTCCGGTAACGGGGATCCGGGTGTACCAGGGCATCCGTATGCCGGCCGCCGGGAACCATGACCAGCGTCTTCGGCTCACCCGCAGCCTCGAACAGCTTTCTCCCGTGCGCAGGAGGAATCACTTCATCATCCGTCCCGTGGATCACCAGAAGTGGAATCGGAGCCAGGTGGTGGATCACCGGCCCCGGACTGCGCCGGTTGCTGACAACCAGCCACGACAACGGCCAGCGGAACCACGACAGGACCGGTATGCCCCGGATCTTATCCCGCACAATCCGCTGGTAGGAATAAAATGATGAATCGATAACCACCGCCTTGACCGGCCGTTCGGACCGGCTGGCCAGGGCCGCCACGGCCACCGCCCCGCCGAGGCTCTGCCCCAGCACCACGACCCGCTCCGGATGGACGTCCGGACGCTTCATCACGTAGTCAAGCGCCGCCAGTCCGTCCTCATGCACCCCGCGGCGGTCCGGCACACCTTCCGACCGGCCATACCCGCGGTAATCGAACACGAACACGTTGAACCCTTCCCGCGGCAACCAGGACACGAACGCAAAATGCGCCGTCAGGTTCTGGGCGTTGCCATGATAATGGACCACCGTTCCGCGGGGTTCGCCCGTGGCAGGGAGAAACCATCCCGTCAGCCGGGTCCCGTCCCGGCTGAAGAAATCGACCGGCTCATACGGCAGGCCATGACGGGACGGCACATCGTAAACATCCGCAGTCGGATAATAGAACATCCGGTTCACACAACCCGACCCCAGCAGGGTTATGGTCAGCATCGTCATGGCAGCACAACGGTTCATCGCATGCACCGTAATGCCGTCCAACATCCGCTGACAAGCCGGAAAGCCACGGGCACATCGTTTTGGTGCAGGCAAAATCATCTACCGGTATACTGCACAAATACAAACGCTCCGGACCAGACGGCGGCGACAGCCCTCCATGCGCCACGCACGCCTTTAAACTCTTTTCCATATTCCATCGCGGTGCCGGCGTACTCGCCCGGACCGCGAGGTAAACCCGGGCTTGCCGCGGCGAAGCTTCTGTGCGAAGCCGTTGCCCCGAAATGGATGCCCGCCGGTTCATCACACGGCTTGCCTACCAGACCAGCCAACCAGACCAAAGCCCTCAAAAAAGTATTGCAGGGGGAAACATCCCCCATGTAAGGTATGTCCCGTTCGGTCATGCGAGCGTAGCTCAGTGGTAGAGCTCCACCTTGCCAAGGTGGCCGTCGTGGGTTCAACTCCCATCGCTCGCTCCAACCGCACAAGGTCCGGCCAACCAACCCGGAATCGATTGATCTTCAAAACGGAAGCGTAGCTCAGTTGGTAGAGCAGCTGACTCTTAATCAGCGGGTCGAGGGTTCGAGTCCCTCCGCTTCTACCACTTCCCTCTTAACATCGCCCCACCTCCAGCTTCATGCGGGATACTGCCCGGGTCTGGCCGGCTCCAACTTATGTCCACGTCAAAATAACTGGTTATTGTCCTGTCCGGGTTTTAGAGTCCGCTGGTACCATGTGTGTGATTGGGGATTATGATGAACATTCGTATTCCATCCCGTGAAGTTCCGATCCTCGCTGAAGCCGATGTGGTGGTCTGCGGCGGCGGTCCCGCCGGAATCGCGGCGGCCGTCAGCGCCGCCCGGCATGGGGCACGGGTGGTACTCATCGAACGCTGGCCCAGCGTCGGGGGCCAGGCCACCAATGCCCTGGTCAATATCTGGCATACCAGCGATCGCACCCGACAGGTCATCCACGGCCTGGTCCAGGAAATCATCGATCGCGCCGGCCCGGCCATGGAACGCTATGCCGATTACCCGGCCCGCCCGGAAACCCACGAGTTCGAACCCGGCGCACTGCGGGTCGTGCTCCACCAACTCCTCGAAGACACCGGTGTCCGGACCCTCTGTCATCTCGCGGCCGTCGAGTCGATCGTCAAGGACGGCCGTATGCAGGCGGTCCTCACCGATACCAAGATCGGACGCAAAGCAGTGACCGGCCAAATCTTCATCGATGCCACCGGCGACGGCGATATCGCTGCCAACGCCGGCGTCCCCTTCGAGTTTGGCCGGGCCAGCGACGGCCGGGTGCAGGGAATGACCATGATGTTCCGGTTGTGCGGTCTGGATCCCGACCGCGTAAAGGCCCACCCGGGGGACGCCGCCCGGGTCTTCTCCATGATGAAGGAATTGCGCGCCCGGGGG
>Ga0156516_1196_pt8 | contig 16751 bp, 13 predicted proteins | sample RifOxyB3_FD_111911 | JGI IMG/M metagenome (GOLD analysis project Ga0156516, IMG submission 111911) | Lentisphaerae bacterium RIFOXYB12_FULL_60_10
CGGAGGAGCAGGTGGATGCCATCGGGGCCCTAATCAGCGGCAGTGAAGGCCGGGTGATCGGCGCCATCGGCGGCGTGTCCAACGCGGTGGCCGGGGTGTCGAATGCCGTGGCGGATGTGCGGACCTCGCTGGGAGTGTTCCGGGGCGAGACCGGGACGAACTTCGCGCGGTTGATGGACCTGGGCAGCGCGACGACCAGCATGCTGGCGCGGGTGGAGACCGGCATGCAGGGCATCACCAACACGATCCTGCCGGGCATCGACCTGCTGACCAATATGGTGTCCGTGATGGGCCCGACGCTGTCCAACGTCTGGACCTCGGTGACCAATCTGGAAAGCACGGCGGATTCCGGGCTGGCGCGGATACTGACGCGGCCGACCACGGTGCCGTTCGGATCGGTGAATGCCATGCTGTTCAAGACCCGGGCGGGCTGGGACAGTTCGCAGGTGCTGATCACCGTGTCCAACGCGGCGCAGGGCCAGGTGTTCAGCAGCACCATGAGCGAGGTGATCGGCGGCATCTACCAGCGCGACCTGACGGCGGATTGGGGGACCAACAGCTATATCGTGACCTGCCGGGATCCCAAGGCGTCGGACCAGATGATCCTCACCGTGTCCGGGTCCGGCTCGCTGGACGACATGCCGGACCAACTGGCGGGGGTGAGCAACCGGATTGCCGACCTGCAGGCGCAACTGGATACGGTCGAGGACCTGGTTGCGGGTATGGAAGGGCTTGACCTGTCCGGGGTGATGACCGGATTAGACGAGGTGCAGACGGCCGTCGCGGGTTTGGGTGGGACGGATCTGACCGAGGTCATGACCGGGTTGGAATCGGTGCAGGATGCGGTTGCGGGCCTGGGGGGGACGGACCTGTCGCAGATCGACCTGTCCGGGGTGACGCGGATCGAGGAGCGGCTGGGCCGGATGAACGATCCGGTGGACAACGACACCTTCTTCGGGCGGCTGGCGTGGCTGGCGACCCGGATTGAGGCGTCGGGGCAGTCGGCCTCGGATGCCTCCAAGAAGGCGCAGTCCGCCAAGACCGAGGCGGCGGCGGCAGCCAGCGGGGTGGAGGAGCTCAAGTTGTTGCTGGCGGCGGGGGATCCGGGCGCGACGTTGCGGCAACTGGGCGTGATCCGCGAATCGCTGAGCCAGGCGCAGCGCGATGTGCAGGATATTCCGCGGCAGATGCGCATCTCGGAGTTGTACAGTTCGATGAAGGAGATGGCGACGGTCATCGATCAGCTGGCGCGAAGCCGTGGATTCGATCCGCAGATGAACCTGGTTGAGCCGGCGGCCGGGGCGGAGGGTGAAGCGGAGGCGGATGAGGACATGATCGGCGTGTTGAACCGGAACCTGGGCGAGATCAAGGGCTCGATGCAGTTCATGCAGCAGTTGATCAACGACATGCGGTACGAGCCGACGATTACCGAGACGCTGGTCGGGACGGAGTAGGGGATTTGGGAACGTAGAAGGTAGAACGTGGAACGTGGAATGTGGGGAGTTGACAGGATAGACAGGATGGGAAGAGAGATTTACGGGAAGGGGAAGGGATCTCACGCTGCTCTCCAATCGTTAACCGCTCTCGTCGTCCGTTCTCGTCAGCCGACTCCCATCTTTTCGGTAAACGAGAACGGGCGACGAGAACGGTTAACGAGTATTCCGGGAAGAATGTTCAGAGCAGATGGGGCCTTTGCGTGAGATCCGGTCTGGTTGGGATTGGAAACGGCTCACGGGGACCCTGCTTCGCTCAGAAGCTACGCAGGGCAGGCGTGGAAGGTGCGGATAAGAGGAACATCGAACAGCGAACAAGGAACACGGAACGCACAAGGATAAGGAAAGATGACCGTTGGGCGTTCCGTGTTCGCTGTTGAGTGTTCAGAAGCGAGTATTCAGTTGGACTGAACACTGAATACTCGCCTTGATAGGGAGGCTCGGCAGGGACCCTGCTTCGCCAAGGCTTCGCAGGGCCGGCACCTCGCCCTACCTTGGGATGACAAGTCGTGGAATTTGGAATTTGTGATTTTGGGTGGTGGTGATACAGTCCGATGGCGATGACGTGCATGATGAACCAGGCGGGTGGCCGGATGCCGGGACGGGGACGGGTGGGGGTCCTTCGCGTCCTGCTTTTATCCGTATGGCTGGCTGGAGCGGTTTGCGTGCAGGCCGGCAAGGTGGTGCTGCAGATCCGGGCGGGCAATCCCCTGGAAAAGCCGCAGAAGGTGATGATCCGTTCGGCGCTGCCTTCCCGGATCGGCACCAACGACATCCTGTCCACGGCCGGACTCGATCTCGGGTATGATGTGCGCGAGAATGTCTTTTATGTGCACCAGGAGATCGAGCTGGGAGCCAAGGAGACGCGCCTGTTCGAGGTCCAGTTGCGCGATATCTGGGAGATTCCGGCGGCTGAGATGGCCCGGTTCCGGGAGTGGGCCGTAACGCTGACCAGCAGGCTGTCCGCGTCGGAATATGCGGAAGAGGCGTCGGGTCTGCAGGCCGGGCTGGCGCAGGCGCTGGACCGGATTGAGACGTTGCAGAAGGAGCATGCCATCAAGCCGGGCGCCTCGCCGGCGGCGCACATCCAGGCGTACGAGACCGCGTTGCAGGTGATGCAGGAAGTCCGGCAGGATGTGGGGCATCTCGAGAACCTGGTGATGGCCACGGGGCAGGATCCGGGCCAGTTGATCGGCGATGTGCAGAATGCGCCTCCTCCCCGGCGGGACATCAAGCTCAAGCCGGAGGATTACCGGACGGTGATCATCCGGATCCAGGTGCGCAACCCCTCGCCGACGGACCGGCGGAAGGCGCCGGTGATCCGGGACCTGCCGGTGGAAGTCCGGCCGGACGACATTTTGGATGCCGGCGGGTTGCAGGTACGGACGGATCCCCTGCGCGGCATCTGCACGGTGTTCCAGGACAATGTCGAGGTTCCGCCCAATGAATCGGTTACCTTCAATGTGCGGATCCGGGACCGGTGGAACATCAACGGTCCGCGGATCCGGGAATTGGACGTGCGTGCGTCCAACCTGGTGGCGCGGATTGCCGTGAAGGAAAAGTTCGGCACGGTTGAGACCGCATTGCAAACCATACGGGCTGATCTGCAAGCCATTGCCGGCGAACCGGTTCCGCAGGTTCTGAATGAGCGTTATGTCGCTTTTTTCCGTGAACAGGCGATGCGCGTGGATGCGGTGGAAGTGCGGTTGAACCGGATTGATGCCTCGTTGCGGGCGATTGACAAGACCAGCAAGTTCGGTTTTGACAAGGTCAAGGCGCCGAGCGCCAAGACCACCTGGATCATCATATACATTATCCTTGGCTTCCTGGCGTTGATGAGCCTACTATTCTTCCTCCGGTGGTACGGCCGGTCTGGGGCCGAGAAGCTGGACGGTGGCCAGGAGCCGAAATCCGGTTGACGGGTTTCTTCGCTATACCGGCTGTCCGGCCGGTTGTTTTTGCGGATGTGTGACCTATGGCGCTTAAGATCAACCTTTTAAAGCTCAAGGAATACGGCCGCGTGGCGGAAATCCGCCAGGACGTGGTGAACGTGACCGGGCTGACCAACTGCATGTACGGGCAGTTGGTGAAGATCGGTGAGGCCTCCAAGGGGACCATTGTCGGGTTTGATGCCGACTATGTGCTGGTGTTGCTGGTCAAGCAGGGGGCCCCGATCAAGCCGGGGGATGCGGTGACCACGACCATGGATGATTTCCGGGTGCCGGTGGGGGACGGGTTCGTGGGGCGGCGGTTGAATGCGCTGGCCGAGCCCGTGGACAACGGCGGGCCGATCCGGGAGGATGCCACGCTGCCCATTTTCGGCAAGGCGCCGTCGGTGCTGGAGCGGGTGCCGTTGGAAGAGGTGATGGCCACGGGCACCAAGATCGTGGACATGATGAAGCCCGTGGGCAAGGGTCAGCGGATGCTGATCATCGGGGACCGGATGACCGGCAAGACCACGGTGGGGGTGGACGCGATCGTCAACCAGCGCGGCAAGCACGTGATCTGCATCTACTGCTGCATCGGCAAGGCCGAGGCGGCGCTGGCCAAGGTGACGGAGGTGTTCGACCAGACCCACGCGTGGGACTACACGATGGTGGTGGCGGCGACGGCGTCGGACCCGATGGGCCAGCAGTACCTGGTGCCGTACGTGGCGACGAGCCTGGGCGAGTATTTCATGTATACCAAGCAGCGCGACGTGCTGATGGTGTTTGATGATTTCACCAAGCATGCGTGGGCCTACCGGCAGATCTCCCTGCTGCTTGAACGGGCGCCGGGCCGGGACGCCTATCCCGGTGATATCTTCTACATCCACTCGCAGCTGGTTGAGCGGGCGGGCAAGCTGAACCAGGCGCGGGGCGGCGGTTCCATGACGCATCTGCCGATCGTCGAGACCCAGCAGGGGGACGTGGCGGGGTACATCCCGTCGAACATCATTTCCATGACCGACGGGCAGATCTACATGAGCACCCCGCTGTTCAGCGAGGGGTTCAAACCGGCCATTGACATGGGGTTGTCGGTCTCGCGTATCGGCAACAAGGTGCAGTGGCCGGCCATGCGCAAGATGACCGGCATGCTCCAGCTCGAGTTCGTGCGCTACAAGGAACTGGAGAAGCTGACGCGGATCAAGGCCGGCATGTCGGCGGATGTCGAGAAGCGCCTGAAGCGGGGACGGGTGGTGGAGGAACTGCTCAAGCAGGACGCCAACCATCCGATCGACATGGAGGACCAGGTGCTGACGCTGTTCGCGTTCCAGAACAAGTTTTTGGAGGGCGTCGAGCCGGTGGACGTGAAGCCGACCATCGAGCGGATGCTCAAGTATATTAAGACCCAGCGGGCGGACCTGGTGGACGCCCTGATCAAGACCCAGCGGATGACCGATGAAATCAAGGAGGGCCTCAATGAGCAGCTTACGAGGTTCCGCGATACCGCTGTTTAAGATGAAGGTGTCCGAGAAGGGCAGGATCAAGGACATCAAGGAGATCATTGTCCGCATCACCGGTCTGCCCTCCTGCCTGAACGGGCAGATCGTGGACCTCGGCGAGGGGGTCAAGGGCATCATCATGGGGTTTGACGAGGAGGACGTGCTGGCCCTGGTGCTGGGCGATCCGGGGCGGCTGCGCATGGGGCGCGAGGTGATCGGCATCAACGAACCGTTCCAGGTGCCGGTGGGCGAGGGGTATCTGGGCCGGATCATCACGGCGCTGGGGGTGACCTGCGACCAGAAGGGGGACGTGGAGCCGGCCGCGTATGCGCCGGTCTTCTACTCCTCGCCGTCGATCACGGCGCGGGAACCGCTCAACACCTTCCTGCCCTGCGGCACCAAGATCGTGGACATCATGTTCCCGCTGACGCAGGGCCAGCGCCAGCTGATCCTGGGGGACCGGATGACGGGCAAGACGGTGGTGGCCCTGGACGCGATCATCAGCCAGCGCGGCCGGGACATGGTGTGCATCTACTGCTGCGTGGGCAAGTCGTTGTCGGGCCTGGAGAAGGTCATGGGTGCCCTGCATGAGGGGGAGGCGCTGGACTACAGCGTGATCATGGCGGCCACCGACAGTTCGCCGGTGGGCGAGCAGTACCTGATTCCGTTTGCCGCGGCGTCGATGGGCAACTATTTCGCCCAGCGGGGGCGCAACGTGCTGATCGTGTTCGACGACCTGACCAAGCATGCGTGGGCGTACCGCCAGCTGTCGTTGCTGCTGGAACGGCCGCCGGGCCGGGAGGCCTATCCGGGCGACATTTTCTACGTGCAGACCCAGTTGATGGAGCGGGCGGGAAACTTCAGCAAGGAATACGGCGGCGGATCGATGACCTTCCTGGGCATCGCGGAAACCCAGCAGGGAGACCTGACCGGGTACATCCCGTCGAACCTGGCGTCGATGTGCGACGGGCAGGTGGTGTTGAGCAGCACGATTTTCGCCGAGGGGTTCCGGCCGGCCATCGATCTGCTGATGTCGCTGTCGATCGTGGGCGGGCGGGGTCAGCCGCCGATCCTCAAGCAGTTGGGGCGGGGGTTGCGGGCCGACTATGCCCGGTACAGCGAAGTGGTGAAGCTGAGCAAGCTGCAGTCGGGGCTGTCGGGCGAGGCGGAGCGGATTGTCAAGCGCGGGGAGGCGATCCAGTCCATCCTCAAGCAGATGCAGTACCGGCCGGTGCCGCTGGCCGAGCTGGTGATCCTGCTGTACGCGCTGGACCGCGGGTACCTGACGGGGGCGCCGGACGAGGCGCGCGACCGGTTCCGGCAGGATATCGGCGCGTATGCGCGCGAGCGGGCCAAGGCGCTGTGGGAGACGCTGCTGGCGGGGGGCGAGATGACCGCCACGGTCGAGCAGGGGCTGGATGCGCTGATGAAGGAATACTGCGGGCAGTCGAGCCTGCCGGTGCCGGCGGCGAAGGCGGGAGGATGAGCCGATTCGCCTGACCATACTCAACCCCAAGCACGTGATTTACGAGGGGGAAGCCCGGTCGGTGTTTTTGCCGGGTGACCTGGCGGAATTCGAGATTTTGGACCACCATGCGCCGATCGTGAGCCTGTTGCGGCCGGGCGAGGTGGTGGTGGACTGGAAGACGGCCATCCCGATCAAGCAGGGGATGGTGCGGTTCGACCGGAATGATTGCATGATCCTGGTGGAGGAATAGGCGCGGAAGGCGGCGGGCGGACGTGGAAGGTTTTGTCATATTCCTGGTGATGTTCGTCACGATCATCGGCCCGTCGGCGGTGATCGCGGCGATCGGGTATGCCAGTATCCGGGCGTTGGGGCGCAACCCGTCGGCGGCCGGCAAGATCCTGCAGGCGATGATCATCGCCCTGGTGTTTGCCGAGGCCATCGCGGTGATTGCGCTGCTGATTTTGTTCCAGTTGTTCGGGCGCGGATGAGCCATCCGCGGTCCGGGGGTTTGAAGGGGCCGGCTCCGGCCGGTCCGGTGCGGGAGGGGGTTGAAGGATGCAGACGGTGATGATCCTGGCGCCGATGTTCGGCGCGTTCGTGGTGGTGCTGGTGGTGGCGCTGGTCGTGATCAAGCGTCTGGTGATGGGCGACACGGTCAAGGCCGTGGCGCGCATCCAGCAGGTCGAGGCCGAGGTGCGCAAGAAGGAGGAGGCCATCCGGCGCGAGATCGAGGAGCACGAGAAGGAGTTCACGCGCAAGAAGACGGAGGCCGAGACCGCGCTGCAGCAGCAGAAGGAGGCGTCGGAAAAGGAAGTGGCCGCGCTGCGCGACCAGGTGCTGGGTGACGCCAAGAAGGAGGGCGAGCGGATCCTGTCCCAGGCCAAGCGCAACGAGGAGAAGCTCCGCCAGCAGGTGTTGCAGGAGATGGAAGGCAAGGCCGTCGATTACGGGGCGGAGATGTTCAAGCTGGTGTTCAGCGAGGTGATGAACGAGCACCTCAACCGGCAGTTCATCGGCGAGCTGCTCACGGCCCTCGAGGAGGTGGACGCCGACAGCCTGACCGTGGACGCCGCCGACGTGCAGTTCACCACCAGCCATCCCATGGATCCGGAGCAGAAGCAGCAGATGCAAACCCTGTTGAAGGAAAAGTTCGGCGTTGAGGTGGCCATCCAGGAGACGGTGAAGCCGGAACTGCTGGGCGGCATCGTGTTCAAGCTGGGCAGCCTGGAGATCGACGGCACGCTGTTGAACCGGTTCCAGGAAGCCATCGTCGAGGTGAAGAAGCACGCGAATGTGTAGTGGGGGGAGCGGGGGAGAGATGCGAGGTGTCAGGTTTCGGGTGTCAGGTCGGAATGGGGGGAGAGCGGGAAGTATTCAGTATTCAGCGGTCAGTGTTCAGTTGATTTGGATGAGAAGAGGGGCATGGCGCATGGGGCAGCGAGCATGGGGGTGTTACGGAATCGAAATCGGGATCGGAACACGATAGCGGGCGACGATAACGGATAACGAGTAGGAAATTCCTGAATCGTCCACCATTCTCGTCGTACGCTATCGTCAACCGATTTCGGTGTTCCGGGCGGTATGGGCTTGGCGCCTGCTTTCATCGGCGGTTACCATCCGGTGTTGATGGGCGCCGGGGATGGGTTGTTTAAGGAACCTGTGACATGCAGTTGATGGAATTACGCAAGGAGCTCAAGTTCAATTCCGAGCTGGTGCAGCTGATTGAAACGCTCAAGAACATCGCCGCGAGCCAGTACCACATCCTGGAAAAGGAGAAGGAACGGTTCGACCGGTTCATGGATGCGTTTGCCGAGTTTTTCCGGGTGGTGGATCTGGCGGATGTGGAGAATCCCCTGGTGACGGGGGCGTCGGACATCCTGGGGCTGGTGGTCGTGACGTCGGATTCGGGGTTCATGGGCGGGCTCAACCAGGGGGTGATGCGCCAGGCGATACAGGCCTGCGAGGGCCGGACCTACGACCAGGTGGCGCTGGTGGTGATCGGGGACAAGGGGGCCTCGTCCTTCGGCGACCAGGGGCGCACCTTCAAGTTCTTCCAGGGGATCAGCCAGGAAACGATTTATGAGCAGGCGGTGACGATCAAGGACTACATCGTGCAGGAGGTGCTGGAACGGCGGATGGGGCGCGTGGTCGTGGCCTACCCGCGGCCGCTCTCGTTCAGCGCGCAGGAGATCCGCCAGATCGACCTGCTGCCGTGCCGCCAGCTGTTCGACCGGGCGCAGGACAGCGAGGTGGCGCGCCGGGTCAAGCAGGAAGGGGTCCTGGCCGAGGCGCGCAAGGTGATCATCGAGTCGTCGTTTGACGACATGGTGAAGTACCTGGCGGGTGTGTGGGTGACGTCCAAGCTCTACGAGGTGTTCGAGGACAGCAAACTGGCGGAATTTTCGGCCCGTGCGATGCACCTGGAAGGAAGCTTCCAGAAGATCCAGAAGGACTTCAAGAAGATCCAGCACCAGTGTTTCAAGGCCACCCACGAGCAGATTGACAAGGGTATGCGCGAGAGTTTTGCCGCCAAGGGCGGCCAGAGGAGACGGAAACGCAAGACGGCCCAGGAGGTCTGACCGGTGGGGTCGGGGCTCACACGCCGTTGGAGGGAATGACCATGGCTGATACTGCAACCGCCGTCGAAAAACCGGCTGTCACGGGCAACAAGGGCAAGGTGGTCTCCGTCCAGGGACCGGTGGTGGACGTGAAGTTCGAGAAGGTCGAGGAGATGCCCGACCTGCATGAGACGATCTTGACCCGCACGTTTGACAAGCGGGAGGTGACCCTGCTGGTGTCCGAGCACCTGGAGGGCAACATTGCCCGGTGCGTGGCGCTGGCCTCCACGTTGAATCTCCAGCGCAACGCCACGGCCATTTCCACCGGCCGGACGCTGACCATCCCGGTGGGCGACGAGCTGTTCGGCCGCATCATCAACGTGATGGGGGACCCCATCGACGGCAAGGGGCCGATCGATACGGGCGGGCGGCGGGCGCCGATCCACCGCGACGTGTCCAAGGTGGCGATGAACGTGGAGAAGCTGGCCGGGGGCAAGACCGAGATCGTCGAGACGGGCATCAAGGTCGTGGACCTGCTGTTCCCCGTGGTGCGGGGCAGCAAGACGGGGGTCATCGGCGGCGCCGGATGCGGCAAGACGGTGCTGATCATGGAGCTGATCCACAATATCGTCGAGGAGCATGACGGGTCGTGCGTGTTCTGCGGCATCGGGGAGCGCATCCGCGAGGGCAACGAGCTGTATTTCGAGTTCGAGCAGGTCGGCATCCTGGACAAGATCATGATGGCATTCGGCCAGATGGACGAGCCGCCGGGCGCGCGGTTCAACATCATCCTGACCGGCATCACGCTGGCGGAATACCTCCAGACCAAGGGCAAGGAAGTGCTGCTGTTCATGGACAACGTGTTCCGGTTCGTGCAGGCGGGCGCGGAGATCTCGACCCTGCTCGGGCGGACCCCGTCGGAAACCGGCTACCAGCCGACGCTCAGTTCGGAAGTGGGCGACGTGCATGAGCGCATCAAGGGCTCGATCTCGGCGTTCGAGGCGGTGTACGTGCCGGCGGACGACATCACCGATCCGGCCGTGGTGGCGATCTTCAGCTACCTGGACGCGGTGATGGTGCTGTCGCGCGAGCGCACGCAACTGGGGCTGTTCCCGGGCATCGACCCGTTGAAGTCATCGTGCTCGAACCTCGATGCGGCGATTGTCGGCCAGCGGCATTTCGACCTGTCGCAGGAACTGCTGCGCGTGCTGACCAAGGCGGAGGAACTGCGCCGGATCGTGGCGGTGATCGGGATCGACGAACTCTCCAAGGGCGATAAAACGACCTACGAACGGGCCCGGAAGCTGACCAACTTCATGACCCAGCCGATGTTCGTGGCCGAGTCGTACACGGGCAAGAAGGGGGAATTCGTGCGGATCGGGCAGACGCTGGACGCGGTGGAGAAGATTCTGGACGGCCGGTGCGATTCGCGGGCCGAGGATGAATTCTACATGATCGGGACCATCGAGTGACGGGAGGCGCCGTGCGACGACTGGAAGACCGGCTGCGTGAAAGCGGCTGCCTGGGCGACGAGGCCCTGGGGCTGGCGCTCCGGCGTGCCGCCGAACGCCGCGTTCCACTGGCCGTGGTGCTGATCGAGGAGCGCCTGGTGGAGGAGGCGGTGCTGCTGCCGATCCTGGCGGCGCACCACGGCCTGGCCCAGGTGTCGCTGGACCAGGTGACGGTGGAGGACCGCGCGATCAAGGCGGTGCCGGCCAAGCTGGCGGCCCATTACGAGATCCTGCCGGTGCGGCTTGACGGGAGCACGCTCACCGTGGCCGTGTGGAATCCGGGGGACAGCCGGGCAGCCGACGATCTCCAGGCCCATCTGGGCCTTGCCGTGGAGCGGGTGCTGGCCGGCCGGCGCGACATCCTGGATGCCTTGCGGCGCTTTTACGGGGTTGGGGCCGGTACCGTGGCGCGCCTGTTATCCGAGGGGGGCGGCGCCGAGATCGAGCGGCGCGGGGAGGATTCGCAGGACCTGGAACAGCAGGCCGGCGACGTGTCGGTGATCCGTCTCGTCAACCAGTTGTTGCAGGAGGCGATCCGGGACCTGGCCACGGACATCCATTTCGAGGCGCGGCGGGACGGGGTGGCGGTGCGGCGCCGGATTGACGGGATCCTGTTCGAGACGCCGGTGCCGAAGGATTTGCGCCTGCTGTACCCGGCCATCGTGTCGCGCATCAAGCTGATGAGCGGGCTGGACATCGTGGAGCGGCGCCTGCCGCAGGACGGCCGGGCGCGCGTCCATCTGGAATCGGCCGAGTATGACCTGCGGGTATCGGTGGTGCCGGCCCAGCACGGCGAGGACGTGGTGGTGCGTATCCTGCCGGCGGTGATGCTGTTTGACCTGGGGCAACTGGGGTTTTCGGCGGCCAACCGGGCGGCGATCGAGGGGTATCTGGCGCGGCCGCACGGGCTGTTGTTCGTGACCGGCCCGACGGGCAGCGGCAAGAGCACGACCCTGTATGCCTGCCTGAGCCGGCTCAACCGGCCGGACCGGAAGGTGATCACCATCGAGGATCCCATTGAGTATGAGCTCCGGGGGCTGACGCAGACGCAGGTGAATCCGCCGATCGGGCTGACCTTCGGGCGCGCCCTGCGCAGCATGCTGCGGCATGATCCCGACGTCATGATGGTCGGCGAGGTACGGGACCGGGAGACGGCCGAGATCGCCATCCAGGCGGCGATGACCGGGCACCTGGTCCTGAGTACGCTGCATACCAACGATGCCGCGGGCGCGGCGGTGCGGCTGCAGGACATGGGGATCGATCCGTACCTGGTGGTTTCGACGGTGCAGGTGTTCATGGCCCAGCGGCTGGTGCGGACCCTGTGCGTGGAATGCCGGGAACCCGTGGCCGACGCCACCGGGACGCGGTTCCGTGCGCGCGGGTGCAAGGCGTGCCGCCAGACGGGGTACCGGGGACGGGTGGCCATCTGTGAACTGGTGGACCTGGCGGAACCGGTGCGGGCCTGCATCCTGCGGAAGGCGTCGTCGGCGGAGATCCGGCACGAGGCGGACCGGCTCGGGATGGAGACGCTGGCGGTGGACGGCCTGCACAAGGTTGAGGCGGGTGTGACCACGGAGGAGGAAGTCCGCCGGGTCTGTTTGACGTGACCGGGGAACGGAAGACGGAAAACGGCGTCGCGGGAGCTCCGCCCTCCAGGGGAGTTGTGAAATGCGGGACGTGGTGGGAGCGAAGCGCATGGAGGGGCGAACTCCCGTGAGCCCGTCTGGTGATGAAACATAGAAAACGGAAAACGGAAGACGTGCCGTATTTCCGAACCTGAACCATGCCGACATTTGCCTATAAAGCCAAGCAGGGTCCGGACCGGACCGTTGAAGGGGTCCTGACGGCTGATACGCGGGCCGAGGCGCTGTCGCGACTGGATGCGCGGGGACTGATCCCCCTGCGGGTCGAGGTGCATGTGGGCGGAACGGGGCCCGGGCAACGGTTTGCCGCCGGGCGGGTGCGGCACCGGGATGTGACCCTGATTTCGCGGCAACTGGCCAGCCTGCTGCGGTCCGGGGTGCCGATCCTGCGGGCGTTGAACACCATTGCCGCCCAGTCGGAACGGCCGCGGACGCGGGCCCTGGTGGAGTCGCTGGAGGCGCAGGTGCGGGATGGCGCGATGCTGTCGGGCGCCATGGCGCGGTATCCCGGGTTGTTTTCCGACCTGTATCTCGGCATGGTGCGGGCCGGCGAATCGGCCGGCAAGCTGGACGTGGTGCTGGACCGTCTGGCGGACACCCGGGATCACGAGGAGGAAACCCGCCGGCGGGTCCAGGGGGCGATGGCGTATCCCCTGCTGGTGCTCGGGGTGGGCGTGGTGACGGTGCTGGTCCTGCTGGGCTTTTTCCTGCCGCGCGTGGTGGAGTTGTACCGGGATTACCGGATGCTGCCGCTGCCGACCCGCGTGTTGATCGGCTTGAGCCGTGCGGTGGAGGCCACCTGGGGTTGGGTGGTGCTGGGGGTGATCCTGGCGGTGGCCGTGTTCCGGCGTCTGGCGACCGCGGAACGGGGACGGGCCTGGCTGGGGCACCTGGCGCTGGCCATTCCCGGGTTGCGGCGGCTGGTGGTGCAGGTGGATGTGGCGTGTTTTGCCCGGACGTTCGCCCTGCTGCTGAATGCCGGCATTTCACTGGACCGTGCGCTGGCGCTGGCCGGTGACACCCTGCGCAATGCGGTTTTGCGCGACGTCATGGCCGGGGTGCGTGACCGGTCCGTGCGGCAGGGTATTCCGGTTTCGCAGGCGATGCGGTCGGCGCCGCACCTGCCGCTGATGCTGGTGAACATGATTGCCGTGGGCGAGGAAGGCGGGACGGTGGACCAGGCCTTGCTGGAGGTGGCCACCTTCTACGAACAGCAGGTGGAACAGCAAAGCCGGTTGCTGGTGTCGTTGCTGGAGCCGTTATTGATCCTGGTGGTGGGCGGCGTGGTGGGGTTCATCGTGGGGGCCATGCTGCTGCCGATCTTCCAACTGGGGATGGGGCTGTGAGGGTTGCGGCACGAGCGGCCGCAGCGGTTGTGGCGGCCGGGTGGTGCCTGGCGGCCGTTGCCGGCGGGGCGGACGATGCACCGGCCTGGCGCGAACATGCCACCGATCATTTCAGGGTCCTGTTTGTCGGCGAACCGGCGGCGGCAGCCACGTCCGCCGGAACCGCCGCGGAACGCCATTATTCCCGTATTGCGACGGAACTGGGCTTGTCCCGGCCGGGACAGTCCTGGCGGTGGGACCGGCGGGTGGTGATCCGGTTGTATCCGTCGGAGGACGCCTTCCGTGCGGCGACCCGGGCGCCGGAATGGGCGGTGGGCCGTGCCAGTGCCCGGTTGCAGGAGATTGCCTGCTGGGCCGGCCAGGCCGGATGGGAGGAGTCCGTGCTGCCGCACGAGATTACGCATCTGATGTTGCGGGCCTACCTGGGGCAGGAGCCGGACCCGCCGGCCTGGTTCGTCGAGGGTGTGACCCAGTGGATGGAGCCGGACCGGCGCGCGGCCGCGGATGAGGCAGGCCGCTGGGTGCTGCGCGAGGGGCGGTCGGTTCCGGCGGAGCAACTCAACGGGATGGCGGCCCGGGACCTGGCGGATCCGGTTGCGGCGACGGCGTTCTACCGGCAGGCGGTCAGCCTGGTGGGGTTCCTGTTCCGGCATGGCGGATCGGAGCGGTTTGGCCGCCTGTTGCGGCAGGTGCGGGATGGCAAGACGATGGAGGCGGCTTTGCGGTTTACTTACCCGGAGACCCTCCGTAGTATGAAGGACTTGGAAACGCGGTGGGCGAAGGAGCTGGAATAAGGCGGTATGAGGGAAAGTATTCAGTGTTCAGAAGTCAGTGTTCAGATGAGGAAGGGATGGGACACGCTGGTCTGAACACTGAACACTGAACACTGAATACTGAAAACTCGCCTTCTCCTGGTCTGAATACTGAACACGGACTTCTGAATACTACATGCCGGATACGGAGGGGGAATCAATGCATTTCAAGCATACGGGTCGGAGCGCCTTCACGTTGATTGAACTCATGGTGGTGGTGATCATCATTGCCGCGCTGGCGGCGATGGTGTTGCCGAAGGTATTGCCGGCCACCGATTCCGCCAAGACGCATATTGCCGCCGGGGATGTCGCCAACATCACGGTGGCGTTGAAACTGTATCGCCTGCACAATGACCGGTATCCCACCTCGGATGAGGGGCTGGATGCCCTGTTGAAGCCCTCCACGTCCAGGACGTGGAAGGAATCGTACCTGGAACGGCCGGCGATTGACCCGTGGGGGCGGAAGTATCAGTACCGTTCGCCGGGTACGCACAACGCCGGCGGGTTCGATCTGTGGTCGATGGGGGTGGATGGCCAGGACAATACGGCGGATGATGTGACCAACTGGCAGCCCTAGTCCTGTCATGGATACGCGTACCTTGGAAATGCGGTCGTCGGCGGTGACGCTGTCGGACATGGAAGTGTTCATCTTCCCGCCGTTGATCTACAGCCTGATGCTGGCCAACATCCTGTCGCCCCGTATCTGGGCCTGGCGTGACGATCCCTGGTTTGCCGGGCTGGAGCGCATGACGCCGTACCGGCGGATGACGCGCATCAAGCAGTACATCATGGACCATTATGCGTTCAACCTGGACCTGGACACCTGGGGGTTGACCACCCAGGAACGGGAACTGGTGCGGTTCCGGGATTTTATCGATGCGGATGCCCTGGCGCAGTCCAACGCCCTGTTCGGGTATGAGGGCGACAAGTATTATTTCGACATCGATATCCGGTCCCATTTCGGGCTGGATAAATACCAGGGGAATGTCATTCCCTACTGGAAGACCGAAACGGTGGAGGCGATGGACGCGTTCCGGTTCCGGCCGGGCTATGCCGCCGGGGCGGGGGAATGCGTGTCGCTGGCGGTGTTGTATGCGGCCGCGATGTTCATCGTGGGGCGGATCCCCCTGCGGGATATCTACCTGATGGCCACCCCGCTGCACTCGCAGAATTTCGTGGATGTGGATGACGGGGTGCTGACCAACAACCGGCGGCTGGTGACCAAGGCCATGTGGTTCAACGGCACGGAGCTGTCCGCCCAGGCGCGCCGGGCGCTGGAGCATGAGCGGATCACCGTGGTGGCGCACGAGTCGGGCTGGATCCATACGTTGTACCCGGAGACCACGATGGCCCATGCGGCGTATGAGCATTTTTGCGGGCGGTTGCGCGCCTACCTGCAGATTCCGCTGACCGGTGAGATCCTGGGCAACTTTGTCCGGCACAGCCGGAAGTTCCAGCCCTGTTTCCAGGTGCGGCACACGGTCAATGGGCGCGACCGGTATATCGGGGCGGAGCGGGCGTTTGCCTACGAGGAGGAATGCTCGTACCGGGTGACCGACGGGACCCGCCCCAAACTGCTGGCGGAGGTTGAGACCGAGGAGTTCCGGCCGGAGCCCCTGGCACGCCGGATCGTGTTGAATGACCTGGAAACCTTCATCCGCTCGCAGCGGCTGGACTTGTCGAAGCCGGACGATGTCCACCAGCTCAAGGAGAAGTTCTCGTGCGACTGTCTGAACGCCGAGATTGCCATGGAGAGCCTGATCCGGTTCTGTCATACGGTGCCCCGGCTGCCGGATCCGGCGGACCGGGTGTTCACCCCGTTGGAACCGTCGCTGGGGATCGGGGTGGAGGACTCCCGGCAGGAGATCATGGACCGGCTGGATTCGATCCGTGACCGGCATCCGTACGCCGATCTGGCCTGGCATGCCTACCGGGATCTCAACCGGACCGGCTGGGAGCCGTTTGTCAAGGCGGGCATGGAGCGGAATCCTGTTTCGGTGGCGGCTGTGCGGGACCTGGATGACGGCGCGATGGTGCGGGAAGTCGAGGCGTTGCCCAACGAATCGATTTATCCGGAAGACGGGCGGCTGGCCCAGCCGGACGAGGTCTGGAATTATCGGCGCGGGGATGGTGCGGAGCGGGCGCTGTTGCTGGCGAACCTGATCCGGGCGCGCCGGCCGGAGCAGGCGATCCGGATTGAGGTGGAGGATGGCCGGGCGGTGGTGGTTGCGGGGAATGATACGTGGAGCTTTCCGTCGGCCAAGCACCTGCGGCCGCAGGTCTGGACGATGTAGCCGGTCTGGTCCGGTTGCAGGTTGGTGGTAGGCAGGCCGTATGCTCAATCAACGGGCTTCCATTTCGGGGCAAGCGGTTTCGCGTGATATGGCCCCATCCGCGGCGTTGTCGCCATCGGCGCATACCAGGAGTATGGCGCCGACGGCTCCGCCTTGCGGCTGGAACCATCTGACGCGAAGCCGTTGCCCTGATCGAAATGGA
>Ga0156516_1218_pt2 | contig 16667 bp, 5 predicted proteins | sample RifOxyB3_FD_111911 | JGI IMG/M metagenome (GOLD analysis project Ga0156516, IMG submission 111911) | Lentisphaerae bacterium RIFOXYB12_FULL_60_10
GGGGGCAGGACCTGTACCAGCGCTTCGGCGGCGGACACTTTACCGGCTACAGCGACGAGCCTGTGGCGCTGCACATCTATGAGGTGCCGCTGTAACCCGGATATTGCGTGAGAGCTACTTCATCAATGTCAGGGTGCTGAAGGACCAGATATCCTGAAAGCCAACGGGCGTAAAGACGTGGCTGTAGTACTCCACGTTGGCTACGACCGCTTGCCCGGTCAGATCGGAAACCGCGAACAGACCCTGGATGGTTGTACCGGCTGCTGCCGGGGTCCGGACGCCGGGGACTTCCGCAAACGGGATGGCCACCTCCAGGGTGTATCCTTCATCCGTGTCCTTCGGGTCATTTGCGGTTCCGCGGAGCCTGATCGCCCGTTTGAGGCCGGTGATGTTGCGGCCTAACGTGCAGTGTCCGGACCAGTTTCTTGGAAACTTGTAGAACCAGCGGTCGGTTATGCCGCCCGTTGGTGTAAGGCAAATCTCCCAGTACAATCCCAGGTTCAAGTCGCCGATCAGAAAGACTTCGGCTGCATCCCACACAAACGATTCGTCGTCGCGGGTGAACGGTCTTGCGGAGATGTCGCGGTCTACGATGTCGAAACCCGCATATAGATACTCCGTATCCCACAACAAGCGCACGGTGGAAGGCGGTCCCGGTCTTGCCTTCCATGGGCGAAAGCAGACGGGGATCGGTACTACCGTTGCGGACTGCCATGCGGATTCGTCAAGCGTGCCGTCCAGCGTCAGGCCGCCTTGGCACCTGGCAACGCTGATCGCAGGGGGGAGGTTTGTCCGCGCCATTTCGAGCTTCTCCACCATCATCTTCAGGACTCCGCGTCCCTGGGTGAGCTGGTCAGGGGTGGTCGGCAGGATCCCCTTAAGCCGTAAGAGTGCCATCGGCCCGGTGTTGTTGGTGGTGGTGAATCCGGCCCAACGCATGGCTGCGGGATCGGTCTCGTTAAACAAGTTCATTATCTCTTGAGCGCGCTGGCCGGGCATGGTGCTGGTGAGCTCCTCAAACTGACGGGCCAGGAGCCTGTCTTCGGGAGTTGGCTGGGTCTGATCAGCGCTTCCCTTCCCAGGACTGGTGGAATTGCATCCCAAGGCGGTGAGCAGGAACAGCAGGGGGACTAGTTTGCAGAGGTATTTCATGTTTGGTCTCTCCATTTGTGGAAGAAAGTGGCGGAACTGCAGAGACATGTCAATCATGCGTAAACCACAGGTCCGGGGGTGGGGACGGGCATGGACGGCGAAAACGGCCCAGGCCAATCCGTGGTTGGCGTCTATTTGCTTGTGGCCCAGTGACGTGTGTGGCAGGTTGATACGGTCAATCAGGCCCGCGTGAGAATTCCTGATTCCGAAAGGCCGTGGATGCCGGATATCTTGCTCCAACCCCGTCAGGCACGTCGCATTCCGGTTGCTGGCCTGTGCGCGGCGATTGCCTACGGCGGCATCTGGTTTTTCATGGATGTACCCTTCATGGCCCATTGTTTTGGCGTCTCGTTCCAGACGGGGTGGCCTTTCTTCAAAAGGTTCACCGGCTACGTGGGCGGCCCCATAGAATACCTGTCGTGCCTGCTATCACAAACCTACTACCTGCCGTGGTTCGGGGTCCTTTTTCTGACCGCCCTCTTTGTGGCCACCTATGCGATGGCAAGCGGCATTCTGCGCAGCTTCATCCACGGCAAATGCAGGCTCCCGGCCCTCTTTTTCGCACTGTTGCTGCTTGTCGTCATGAAGCGTTATCTCCCCTTGGTGAATATCCTGCCCATGCTGGGCGGCATGGCGATGGCATGGCTCTATATAGCCCTACGGCGACGGTCTTTGAATCGGCGTTGGGTGGAAGCAACACTACTGCTTTGCGCCGTGGGATTGTCGGCCCCCATCTACTATCTCTTCGGAGGCGGACTCCTGTATTTCGCAGGCCTTGCGGCAATATTTGAACTGATCGCCCGGCGGCATGCCGTAACGGGGTTTCTCTGGATTATCACGGGTGCCGTTGTCCCCCAGGCCATGAGCTACCTTTTCTTTGAACCCGGCTGGGCCGCACGATACCTGAGGTGGTTGCCCGACCAGGAGTACGTGACCGGTGTCGCAGTCGTTATCGGTGTCCTGTGTACTTTCGTTCCGGCCGCTGCCCTTCTCTCCCCCGTCATCAATCGTCTGCGCGAAAGCCGGCAAACCGGACAGTCCCTGCGGTATACGGCCCGTGTTGCAGGGGGTATCGCCCTGGCCACCCTATGCGGTTTCATGATCCTGTCACGGTTCGGCAGGAAGGACTGGATGTACGCGGACTTCCTGGTGGCAAACAACCGGTGGGAGGAGTCCCTGACCTGTCTGCAGAAGATGAACGACGACAGCGATATGGCCCGTTACCTCACATTCCGCTCGCTGGCGCACAGGGGACGCCTGCCATGGGAGATGTTCCACTTTCCCCAACGCCGATCCTCCGAGGCGCTTCTTCTCTCCAGCCCCGGATGGGAGATCCTTCCCCGCGTTACGAATCGAAGGAGCGATATCCTCCTCGACCTTGGCCGCGTCAACGACTCGGAACGATGGGCACACGAAAGCCTTGCCGCACAGGGAGAAACACCGGCCATACTGGAACGTCTCTTCGTCGTCAACGTTCTGAACGGGCGTCCTGATGCGGCATGTTCGTTCCTGCGAGCCCTCGGCAAGATCCCCTTCAAAGAAGAGAAAGCGCGTAAACTTCTCGCCAGGCTGGAAAGCGATCCGTCCCTGTCAGACGATCCTGTTCTGCAGGCCATACGGCCCTCGATGCTGAGAACTGACTACGTCGGAGGCTGGGATCCGGAGTCCGTACTGCGCCAGTGCCTGGAGAATAACCCGGCCAACCGTATGGCTTTTGAGTACCTTGTTGCACACTACCTGCTCACGTCGAACATGAAGGGGTTCGGTACGCTCGCTGCACGTTTCCCCGATTTCTACTACGTGCTTCCAACCCACATGGAGGAAGCACTGCTTGTATATCGCCAGGCCAACGGTGCGTGGCCGCCCGGCCTCGAAGATTTCCGTCCCACGCCGGAGATGGAGCGCCGGTTCCGGGCTTTCCTGACACGGTTCATGCAGCACCCGGGCGAGCCTGCAACGCTCTGGAATCTGCTCATCGGTGATTTCGGCAACACATACTGGTTCTTTGATGTATTCGGGCGGACCGCGGCCGGAGCCACACCCGCGAACTTGACCCTCACATCGAAGCAACCGGGGGGCGGGCCATGATGCTCCGTGGACCCATCGCGGCAACCGGCATGGTCGTCCTGCTTGGCCTGACCCTGACCGGCTGCCGGCCGGAATGGCCGGACTCCGCCACGGATGCCGGTCGTCCGCCGAAGCTCTATCCGGACTACTCCGGCATCGTCATTCCACCCAACATCGCACCACTGAATTTTTCCGTTCACGAACCGGCCGGTTGCGTCGTTGCGCGCTTCTCCGGACAACAGGGGGCCCCACTCGTGGTATCCGGCCGCAGGGGTGCGATCCGCATCCCGCCACGACCGTGGCGCGAACTCCTGGAGCAGAACCGTGGGAACAAATTGCTGGTCGACATTGCGGTGCGTGACGCGGGCAGGATATGGCACCGGTTCCAGACGGTGACGAACCGTATTGCAGCAGAACCCGTGGACCGCTATGTCGTCTACCGCCTGCTTCCGCCGATTGACCACCTGTGGCGCAAGATGGGCATCTACCAGCGGGACCTGGAGACATTCCACGAGCAGGCGGTCCTTGAAAACCAGTCTTTCAGCTACGACCGCAACGGCTGCCTCAATTGCCACAGCTTCAGCGCAAACAGGACCGGCCGGATGAGTCTCCAGATCCGGAGCAAGTCATTCGGCAAACCCATGGTTGTTATCCGGGACGGCACGATCACCCGTGTTGACACAACGACCTCGGGGTTCAGCAAAATGGCGGCCGCATACCACGCATGGCACCCTGACGGGCAAAGGATCGCGTTCTCGGTGAACAAGGTTTCTCCTTTTGAGCACACGGTGGGCGAGCATCGCGATGTATGGGACAACGATTCCGACCTCGCCGTGTACCTGCTCGACAAAGACGAGATCACGGCTACCCCCGCCATTGCCGACCCGGCCCGGCGCGAGACATGGCCCTCATGGTCGGCTGACGGAAAGTCCCTGTATTTCTGCAGCGCAGCTCAGATCCCATTCGAACGATTCTACGATGTGAAATACGATCTGATGCGTATCCCGTATGATCCATCAACCGGGGAATGGGGCCGGCCGGAAATGCTTGTTTCCTCCACCCATTCAGGATTGAGTGCCGCACAACCCCGTGAGTCTCCCGACGGACGATGGGTGCTCTTTTCGCTTTCGCCTCATGGCAATTTCCCGATCTACCAGCCGGGATCCGACCTGTACCTGCTTGACCGCACAACCGGGACCTTGCGATCGCTTGACATCAACAGCGAATGGAGCGATTCGTGGCACTGCTGGTCCCGGAATGGCCGGTGGATCGTGTTTGCCAGCAAGCGCGATGGTGGCGTCCTGGCGAAGCCGTACTTCAGTTATTTCGACACGCATGGCGTGGCGCACAAGCCGTTCGTGATGCCGCAGGAGGATCCGGCGTTCTACGAGTCGCTTGCACTGACATACAATGTCCCTGAACTCGTAGCTGAAGAAGTCCCCGTGTCACCTGCCCGGCTTGGGCGGGCCATCTGCAGCACCAACACGACACTGCACCCGGCCTTCACCGGTCAAAAAGGAGAAGGCAAGGGCGCGCCGGAATCGGGTCTTGAGGAGTGGCAACCTGCGGGCGGAAGGTGAGGATGGCGGGAGACAGGTTCAGGGTTCAGGAAAGATGGGGTGTTCGACGTTCGGATGATCGGGATTCGTTCTCTGCCGGTAGTCACCTGAACTGGAAGATGCCGCCCCTCGAGATAGAGACCTCATACGCTCCCATATCCACGGCGGCGCCAAGAACGCGCGCATTGCCGGCCAGGTCCCGCCCGCCTGCCATCCAGGGGAACGCCCTGCCCTTGTCCTTGCACGGCGAACCAGGCATGATCCGGAAGTCCCCCTTGTCGCGATCCTGGAACTGCGGGTTGGTACTCAGGTTGCCGTTGACACCGGCCACGAGTGTCGGCGAGCAGGAATAGCCGACCTTGTTCGTCATATTGAGATTGTTGGTCACCGTACCCGCACGGTTGTACCAGATGATCGAGTTTGTCACGGACCCGCCGTTCAGGTATACGCCGCCACCGGTGAGCCCGGCCGTGCAGGTGTTGCTGACAACGGTGCAATTCTCCAGACGGCCGGCGGAATAAACGCCACCGCCATTACCCTGACTGCCGCTGGTCGTCCGGTTCCATGCCACGAGGCAGTTTCGCAACGTGCCACCATTCAGATATACGCCGCCTCCTGACGTGCTGAACTGCCAGAAGCCACCCGCACCCAGGTTATTGGTAATGAGACAGTTCACCACCAGGCCGCCACTCATCCAGACCCCACCACCGGGGGACCAGTTGCCACCCGCATTACTGTTATTGGCCACGCGGCAGGTTGTAGCCGTGCCGCCGCTCACATTAAGGCCGCCTCCGTACGTGGTAACTGTCGGATTGTTGATAAGGTAACAGTTGGTCACCAATCCAGCCTGCAATTCCACTCCGCCGACGGCACAATCCCTGACCGTGAAGCCGCTCAGCACCGCGCGTGAATGCGCAACAAACACGCCACGCGTGCCCGTGGGTTTTCGTAGAATCGTCGCGACCGGTCCCGATGCGCTCTGGACACGCAACCCCTTCCCAATATCCAACCGCGCGGGCAGCGTATAGGTGCCGGACGCCACCCAGAGCCGGACCGTTGCTGTTGCCGGCGTATAAGCGTAATCGATGGCGGTCTGTATGTTCGTGGCTGCCTTGGCCCACGAATTATATGGCGGCTGATTACTGCCCGACGGCGATGCGTAGAGAACCGTCGGATACGCCCGGACGGCATTGGGCATCGTGTACGTCGTCCCTTGCGGAACAGTATTGCTCGCCGTCAGTTTCACCGTGTAGAACCCGAGCGAGAACGTGTTCGTAACATTGTTCAAGCCTGCTCCAGTTTTGTCCGGAGTACCGTCATTATTGAAGTCCCATCCGTACCAGGTGATGTTTGTGTTGGCGCCCGCAACAGAGGCCTGGAAGATCGCCGTCACACTTTCCAAACCGACCTCTGGTCCTACCGTGAAACTGCAACTCAACGGCAGTGTTCCTGAATTCGGGGCCTCGTAACAGCCCATGTCGGTCACTGCCGTTGAATCGTTGTTACCGTCGATCGGACGCCCGGTCCCTTCGAGGTCGATGGTTACGCCGGCCAGATCTTTCCCGGTATCGATGCAGGGAGCAGTCGGCAGAAGGTGACAGTTCCCGGTAGACATACCATAGAACAACGGGTTTTCGCTCGTGTTGTGCGTAACGGGACTGGAGAAGAGATCCGGCGAAGACGAATAGAAGACATTGTTGGTTCCTGCGATGTTGTTGTCTTCAGATCCCCGCTTGTTCCCGTACACGATCGTGTTCGTAATCGTTCCACCGGTCTTGTAGACGCCGGCCCCGTACCGCGTTGCCGAGCATTGGTTGCTGGCAACCGTGCAGTTCCTGATCACTCCGGCTGTCTGATACACACCACCGCCGTCACCGTTGCCATCCACCGTGTAGGTTGCTTTGTTGCCGTAGATGAGGGAGTTCTCCAGGATCCCGCCACGCATCACTATTCCCGCACCCGCCCCCACCCCGTACCCGCCCAATCCGCCGCCAAGGATCCTGTTGTTCACAATCCTGCATGTGGCCACGCGGCCTGCCTGGAGATACACCCCGCCGCCCGGTCCCCATGTCGGATCGGTCTGCCAGTTGTTCGACACCACGCTGTTGACCATGGTGCCGGTGTCTATGAATATCCCGCCGCCCCGAATCTGCGGCGCCGAGTTACTTACGATATAGCAGTTAGTCACCAGGCCCTGCTGCAGTTCCACCCCGCCACGCGTTGAGTCACGCACCGTGAATCCGTCCAGCACGGCGCTCGCGTGCGTCATGAAGACAACACGCGACAGGGCGGTGATCCGAAGGATTGTGGCACCCGGTCCAGAAACGCTTCGCACGGCCAGTGGTTTGGTGATGTCCAACCGCGCCGGAACCGTCCATGTCCCCGCCGCCACGCGCACCGTGATGGCCGTCGTTCCGGGCGCATAGGCGTAGTCGATCACCGTCTGGATATTCGTCCCGCCCTTCCCGAGTGTGTCGTAGGGAGCCGTGTTGTTACCGGACTGCGACGCGTAGTAGACGGTGGGATAGACCCGTGCCGCGTTCAGTTTCGTGTAGACGGCTCTTTCCAGCGCCGTGTTGCTCACGACCAGCTTCGCCGTCCAGTTGCCCAGGCCGTATGTATTGGTGACCACCCGCCAGCCGGCTCCGCTGCGTTCGTAGCTTCCGTTGTTGTCGAAATCCCATCCATACCAGGTCACGTTGGTGTTGCCCCCGCCGATGGCGGCCGTGAAAACAGCGTCAAGGGAATTGAACCCGACGGAAGGCGCAGCAGAGAAACTGCAGCCAAGGGGCTGGCTTTCCGCCGTCGGCGACTCGTAGCACCCCATGTCCGTCACGGCCACCGTATCGCGGTTGCCATCTATCGGACGGGGTTGACCGTCAAGATCACTGGACATCCCCGTCAGATCTTTCCCGGCATCAATACATGGAGAGGTGGGAAGCAGATGGCAATTCCCGGTTATCATACCGACAAACAGCGGATCATCACTGGTGTTGTGCGTCGTAACACTGGTGGTCAGGTCCGGCGAACAGGAGTAGAAGACGCCGTTGGTGCCCGTGATGTTCTGATCATCCGTACCTTTCTTGTTCCCGTAGACGATCGTATTGGTGACCGTGCCGCCGGTCCTGTATATGCCGGCACCGGACCGGGACGACGCGCACCGGTTACTGGCAATCGTGCAGTTCCTGACAATCCCGCCTGTCTGGTACACCCCCGCCCCGTCTCCGTTCCCGTCAGCGGTGTAGGTTGCCTTGTTGCCGTAGATCAGACAGTTTTCCAGCACGCCACCCCGCACCATGGCGCCCGCACCGGCGCCAACCCCGTATCCGCCCAGCCCACCCCCGTTCACCGTATTGTTAACAATCTTGCATTGTGTGACCGTCCCTGCCTGCAGGTAGATTCCACCGCCGGGTCCCCAGGTTTGATCACGCTGCACGTTGTTGGAAACCACGCAGTTGACCAGTGCTCCCCCCTCCATGAGTATGCCGCCGCCTTTTACCTGCGGCGCAAAGTTGTTGACAATGTGACAGTTGGTGATCGTCCCCTGCTGAAGGTAGACACCGCCAACCGTCGCATCGCTTACCGTGAATCCTTCCAGGACCGCACTGGCATGGTTCAGGTTGAATATCCGCGCAGAACCGCTGCTCCGCCGGACAATTGTGGAAGCCGGACCATTCACGCCCACCACCCGGATCCCGTTGGCAATGGCAATCAATGCCGCGGTGTTGTAGGTTCCCGCCGCCACAAAGACCTCGTCTCCTGCAGTCGTTGCGTTGGCAATCCCGTTGGCAATGGTAAGGTATGCAGTTGCCCAGCTCGCACCCGTGTTGGTGTCCGTCCCGGTCGTTGATACGAACCATCCCTTAGTTCCCGAATTGGCGATTGCACCGGTTGCACAGTTGGATGGCCCGATCCGGTAGGGCCCGACAGCCAACGTTACGATGATATCCTCGCTCGCCTCCCCGGTCAGTTGGTCGTGGATGGGCGTTACCTGCAGCACCATGTTGGTAGCCGCCGGGGGAATGATTATCGTGCCGCTTAGCGTCTCGTAATCCGTTCCGTTGCCGGCCGTGCCACTGAGCGTATAGTTGACCGATAACGGGGCTCCGGACACGGCGGCACCCCGGTAAATAGAAAACCGTAACGGATCGGCGCCCTGTTCCGCTCCGTTTCCATCCGTCACACGGATACCGATTTCACCGGTTATCAGGACCGAGGCCGGGTCAGCCCACCATTCACCGACACTGTTGGTGGCATAGTAGCGGTAGTAGTAGAGCGTGTTGGCAACGAGCGTTGAGATGTTGGTCGTCATCAGCCCCACCGCGGGGCAACCGGGGAATGAGTTCGTTGTTGTCCACCCGCTCCGTACCTGGCCGGCGTCACTTGTCCCCCAGAACACACGGACCACCGTTGATGCCAGACCGGTGGACACCAGGTTGCCGTTCATGTTGGCGCTGGTGGCATTGACGTTCGTGGCCGTACGGTTCAAGACCAACGGCATACCGCCTACCTGCACACCCGTGTTAGTTACAAAGCTGCCAGGAAATGCCTGATTGCGCCACGATGCCCAGAGCCAATTGGATGACCGCTTGACGTTTGCTATCCGGACTTCATCCACCCGCCCGTCGAACCGGTATGAACTCCAGCTGATCCCGCCGCCGCCCAGTTCCAGGTCCGCCCCGTTGCCACAGGCCTGGGCATTGGCGATCGTGGCCACGTTCGACCCATTGAGGTAGAAGCGACCATCCGAACCCGTGCGCGTGTAGGCGATGTGGTTCCACGCGCCGGCAGTGACCGCGATCCCGCTGGGTCGCCACGCACCATCCCAGAACTGCACGGTCCCATCCACGGTCCCATCCAGGGCAAAGATGAACCCTGCGCCGTTGTACGTGCCACAGAACGCCCTCCATGACCCCATGGTATCACGATGAACCCACGCGCTGACGGTGTAATCGCCGATCATCGTGAAGTCGTCCCGATCTGTCACTTTGACAAAGTCGGCAGTCGGATCGAGATCATTGGCATTGCCCACCCGTCCCCCGGCCTGGACAACAGTCCCCTGTGCTGTCCCGTGGTATCCCCTGGACGACGAATCCGTATCGCTCGGCTGGTCCATATGCCAGACGCCCAGATAGCTGCTGGCCCAGACAGCCCCATTGGTCCGGTATGCCGGCGCCGTGGCGCCGCTCTTACCCCAGAACGCCCATATGGACGTATTGGTGCCTGCAAGCGCCGGCACACGCACCCATGCAAACGATGTCCCGTCGGGAATGGCATTGGTATCCCAGAGTTCCAATTCGTAGTTGAGTTCGTTCGTCTGGGTATCGTCAGTAAACCGAAGGTCCGCATTGGTGGCAGAAAGGAACTGGTTGTAGGCAAACCCGGCCGTGTTGGTACTGAACACAACGAGGGCTGGAAAGTCCGAAAGTGTTTCCGGCTTGTTATATCCGGCGAACCGGATCTGCAACTTCTTCTGCCAGGTGGAAAAATCGGCGGCATGGACAGAAGACACCCCTGCGAGGAGTACCCCCGCCGCCGCAACCGCCATCCTGTACGAGGGACGAAGCAAAACCAACCTCCGGTGCCCTAGAGGCAGCACATCCCCATCACCCTTACCACACCACAACCATGGTACCCGCCATGTAGTGCGACTCGTAACAACCCATGTCGACCCTGCTGCGGAACACTCTCGCACGACCATCAAGATCAACGGCGTCCGTCATCCATGATCGCATGATACCCTTGTCAAGACAAGGCGATAAGGGAAACAGCTGGAAACTCCCCGTTCCCTGCTTCCAGAACACCGGATCGTTGGTGATATTTCCGCTCATACCGTGTACCAGTGTCGGCGAACATGAATAGCCTACCCTTGACGTACTGTTGAGATCGTTGGCAACTGTCCCCGCAAGATTATGCCAGATAATACTGTTTGTGATTGAACCTCCGGCAGCCTGAAAAACTCCGCCGCCGGTCAGACCCGCCGCACACTGGTTACTGATTATGGTGCAGTTTTCGACGCGTCCTGCGTTGTAGACGCCACCCGCATTGCCCTGCGTAAGGCTCGTGGCCCGGTTCCGCAAGACAAGGCAGTTTCGCAGTATCCCGCCATTCAGGTACGCACCGGCTCCCGCACCGTTGTTCGCCCAGAAACCATCGGCATTGAGGTTGTTCGTGATGATGCAGTTCATCACCAGTCCCCCACTCATCCAGACCCCTCCGCCGGGCGCCCAGTTGCCGCCTGCGTTGCTGTTGTTCGCCACGCGACAGTTGACGGCCGTCCCGCCGCTCACATTGAGGCCGGCCCCGTACGTTGTCCACGTGGTGTTGTTGATAATGTGGCAGTTCGTTACCGTTCCGGCCTGCAATTCCACGCCGCCCACGGCGCAATCCTGCACCGTGAACCCGCTGAAAACCGCCTTGGCGTGTGCTACGAAGACGCCTCGGGTTACGGTTGGCTTGCGCAGAATCGTCACTTCCGGCCCGTAAAGGCTCCGCACAACAAGCGCCTTTGGAATATCGAGCCGGGCCGGCAGCGTGTAGGTACCGGCTGCCACCCAGACCGTCACCGTTGGCGTACCTGGCGCATAGGCATAGTCGATCACGGTCTGGATATTGATTGCCGCCTTGGCCCAGGAATTATACGGAATCTGGTTGCTCCCGGTTTGCGACGCATAGAGCATGGTCGGATACACACGCACCGCATCCACCCTTGAATAGACGGCTCCTTCCGGCACCACGTTACTCATGGCAAGCTTCACCGTCCACTGGCCGTACCCGTAAAGATTCGTTACAACCCACAGGCCGGGTCCCTGCCGCTCATAGCTACCATTGTTGTCAAAATCCCATCCGAACCACGTGACATTGGTATTGCCAAACCCGACGGCCGCCGTGAAGACCGCATCCACGGAGTTAAACCCGATACCCGGAGCAACCGTAAAGCTGCAACTGAGTGGCTGACTCTCTGCCGTTGGCGCCTCATAACATCCCATATCCATGACTTGCACGACATCCCGGTTGCCGTCAATAGGCCTTGTACTTCCATCCAGGTCCACCACCAACGCCAGGTTGGTTCCCTTGTCTATGCAAGGTGAACTGCCCAGCAGATGGCAGTCACCTGTCGCTATGCCGACGAACTGAGGGTCACCGTTGATGTTATGTGTCACTGGATTCGTGGCCAGGTCTGGGGAACAGGAGTAGAAGACGCCGTTGGTGCCCGTGATGTTCTGGTCGTCCGTACCCTTCTGATTTCCGTATACAATCGTGTTTGTCACGGTCCCTGCTGTCTTGTAAATCCCTGCCCCGAAACGTGAAGATGCGCACCGGTTGCTCGCAATGGTGCAGTTTACAATCCTGCCGGCGGTCTGATACACCCCCGCCCCGTCCCCGTTCCCGTCAGCGGTATAGGTCGCCTGGTTCCCGAAGATCAGGCAATTTTCGAGCACGCCGCCGCGCATCATCACTCCGGCACCGGCGCCGACACCATAGCCACCCAACCCCCCGCCCTGGACCCTGTTGTTCACAATCTTGCACATCGCCACCCGGCCAGCTTGCAGGTAGACACCGCCGCCCGGACCCCATGTCGGATCGGTCTGCCAGTTGTTGGACACCACGCTGTTCACCAGCGTCCCGGTATCGATGAAGATACCGCCGCCCTTCACTTGGCTGGCCATGTTATTGATGATGTAACAGTTCGTCACCACCCCCTGCTGCAGGTCAATACCCCCCTGCGTTGTATCGCGCACCGTAAATCCGTCCAGCACCGCGCCGGCATGGGTCATAAACACTGCGCGCGTGGCGGTGGGCTTCCTAAGAACGGTAGATGCCGGTCCCGCGATACTCCGCACCGCCAACGGCTTGGTGATTTCCAGTCGCGCAGGCAGGGTCCATGTCCCGGCGGCAACCCGGACAGTTATGGCAGTCGTACCGGGCGCATAGGCAAAGTCCAGGACCGTCTGTATATTCGTCGCCGCCTTCTGAAGCGTTTCGTACGGCGCCGTATTACTGCCAGACTGCGAAGCATAATACAGGGTCGGGTAGACGCGGACCGCAGGCGTCCTCGTGTAGGTTGCGCGCTCCATCGAGGCATTGCTCACGACAAGCCGCGTGGACCACATACCATGACCGTAGCTGTTCGTGATGATCTGCTTTCCGGGCCCCTGTTCATCGAATGTGCCGTTGTTGTCGAAGTCCCAGCCGCACCACGAGATCACCGGATCCGCACCCGCGGCAGACGCGGTCAGCACCGCGTTCACCGAATTGAAGCCTATCTCCGGAACTGCCGTGAAACTGCAACATAACGGCTGATCGGACATCAGCGGCGCTTCGTAGCAGCCGATATCGACGGCAGGTATCGCATCGTCGTTACCATCAACAACACGCAGCGCGCCGTCCAGGTCCACATCACCTTCGCTCCACACGTTCTGGCCGCGATCAATCGCGAGCGATGTTCCCACAAGGTGAAAATTGTCCTCCGGAACGTCGGTGAACAACGGATTATCCGTGATGTTATTGTTCACCCCGGCAGCCAGGTCCGGTGAACAGGAATAGGTAATGCTGTTTGTCCCGGTAATGTTCTGATCGGCGGTCCCCTGCCGGTTCCCGAATATGATCGTGTTCAGCACCGTGCCGCCGGTCCTGTACATCCCGGCACCCGTCCTCGAAGCCGCGCACTGGTTATCGGCGATGGTACAGTTGATGATATCGCCGCCAGTCTGGTACACCCCCGCGCCGTTACCATTACCATCCACCGTGTAGGTCGCCTGGTTGCCTGTGATCAGACAGTTTTTCAGCACGCCGCCCCGCATCATCACTCCGGCACCGGCGCCAACCCCGTATCCGCCCCATCCACCCCCGTTCACCGTATTGTTAACAATCTTGCATTGTGTGACCATCCCTGCCTGCAGGTAGATCCCGCCGCCGGGTCCCCAGGTAGGATCGCGTTGCACATTGTTGGAAACCACGCAGTTGATCAGTGCTCCCCCTTCCATGAGTATGCCGCCGCCTTTTACCTGGGGGGCAAAATTGTCGGCGATCCGGCAGTTCTTGAACTGCCCATCCAGCAGGTAGACAGCCCCATGCGAAGCACCGCGAATGGTAAGACCTTCGACAACCGCGCTGCTGTGAGCGACGGAGAGAATCCTGGTGCCGCTGCCTGTCCAGTTCAGGACGGTTGACTCAGGTCCATGGATGCCCTGGACACGAACACCGTTCGTGATACTCATCAGGATGGCCGTGTCGTACGTACCGGTGGCCACGAACACCTCGTCGCCTGCCGTCTGTTGCGCGCGCATCAAAGCGTTGCTGATTGTCCGGTACGCCGTGGACCAGCTTGCCCCGGTATTCGTATCTGTGCCGGTTGTCGAAACAAACCATCCCTTCGTTGTAGCGTTGGCGATCGTCCCGGTGGCGCTGGCGAACGAACCGATGCGGTAGGCAGCCGGGACAAGCGTCAGGATCACGGTCTCACTGCCCTCACCCGTCAGCTGGTCATGGTACGGCGTTACGCTGACGGTCGCATTGGTACTCCCTGGGGGGATTGTTACCGTTCCCGCCTGTACCGGGTAGTCCGTACCGGCTACGGCTGTGCCCCCAACCGAGTAATGAACCACCAGTGGTGCGTTGGTGGCCCACGAAGGACGAAAGACGGAAAAGGCCATCGGGTCCGTGCCCTGTTCAGCCGCTGCCGGGTCGGGAACCGTCACCCCGATCTCGCCGGTGATGAACACCGAAGCAGGATCCCCCCACCAGTCCCCCCACGTATTGGTGGCGTAGTAGCGATAGAAATACAGGGAATCTGAAACCAGTCCCGAGACATTTGTGCCTATCAGACCGGGCGACGTACTTGCCGGGAAAGTGTTTGTTTTCCACCATCCGGAATAAACGGTCCCCATATCCACAGTACCCATGTAAACCCGCACCACGGTCGAAGCCAGTCCCGTGGAGACAAGCGACGCCGCCAAGCGTCCCGTGGTCGCCGTGACGTTGGTCGCAGCAAGGTTGATGACCATCGGTGCACCACCGTTCCTTACCGTGGCGAAATTGACGAAACCCGCCGGGTTGTTCTGGTTCTTCCACGACGCCCGGATCCACCCCGGTGTCCGCTTCACTGCCGCCAACTCAACCTGGTCGACCTTGCCGTCGAACCGATAGCTTGCCCAGCTTACGCCGCCGCCGCCGAGTTCCAGTCCTCCCCCGTTTCCAGTTGCCTGGGCATCCGTTCGCGTACAGACGTTGCTGCCGTTGATATAGAACCGTCCGTCCGTGCCCGAGCGGGTATAGGCCACGTGGCTCCAGGTACCCGGCACCACCCTCGTCGAACTCGAGCGCCACGCACCCTCCCAGAACTGGAGCTTGCTGTCCGCGGCGTCATCTATTCCGAACATGAAGCCGGCATTTGAATAGGTTCCCACCATCATCTGCCCGGCTCCAACCACGTCGGAGTTGACCCATGCACTCACGGAGTAGTCGCCGAGCAGCGTGAAGTCGGTCTTGTCCGGCACACTGACGTAATCAAAACTCCGGTCGAAATCATTGGCCGCGCCTATCTTCCCGGTCATCTGCAGCACGGTGCCTTGCGCCGTACCATCGTACCGCTTCGGCGAGGAATCCGTATCGCCGGTCTGGTCCATGAGCCATGCGCCAAGATAGCTGCCAGACCACACCGCACCATTCGTCCTGTATTCCGGAGCAATGGTCCCGCTCTTGCCCCAGAATGCCCGGATTGTGGTATTGGAGTTTACGAGGGCCGGCAGACGGACCCAGACAAACGAAGCACCATGGCGGTACATGTCCGCCAACCCGTACTTCTTTGCCAGGCAGGCGCCGACCTGCTTATGTTCGAGGGATGAAAGCGGACGGTCATAGATGAGAATCTCGGCAATATCACCCTTCAGGTTCCGTACATCGGCAGTCCCGCCGTCCGGCCGCCCGATCCGGTAGTCTTCACCCGCATAGTAGGCCGTGGCAGCCGATCCCCGCGAATCACCGTCAATCCACATCTCCCACTTCGCGGCGCTGCTCTCGACAGCGAAGATGTGTGATCCAGAATTCGGGGCCGGGCAAACGGCATCCACCCGAGTGGCACGGAACACCCCGCCGTAAGCCTTCCCGTCCCCGCTGTAACGCCAGTAACCGCCGTTGTTATACGTGGTCAACAGGTTATAGTCGTTGTCAGCATTCAGGGTGGCAACGACGAATACCGTTGCGGCCGTCGGGAACGTAGCGGACAAGCTCCCCATGTTCAAACCGTCGTCCGTACCGTCAAACCGTATAACAGGCTTCCCCCCGATCCCGCTGCTCGTCCATTGCGGTCGTTCGCTTGCATTGGTCTGCCAGGCATGGCGCCCATTGCCCGTCTGGTCCACCCAGTTGGTAACAGCTCCGGAACCATTCGTCTGCACCCCTGCATCCGCCTTCAACCAGACGGCCAAACCTGAGACCGCCGTTGGTAACGAAATCTCCGCAACCGGACTTGCGTCCCAGTACTCAACCTCGTGGCTGAGCTCGTTGGTCTCCGAATCGTCCGTAAAGCGCAGATCAGCATTGGTCCCGGACAGGAACTGGCTGTAGCTGAATCCAGCGATGTTGGTGGTAAAAACCACAAGCGCAGGGAAATCGGAAAGGGTTTCAGAACCGTCATATCCGGCAAGCCGGACCTGCATCTTCTTCTGCCAGGTGGAAAAGTCGGCGGCATGGACAGAAGACACCCCTGCGAGGAGTACCCCCGCCGCCGCAACCGCCATCCTGTACGAGGGACGAAGCAAAATCAACCTCCGGCGCCCTAGAGGCAGCACATCCCCATCACCCTTACCACACCACAACCATGGTACCCGCCATGTAGTGCGACTCGTAACAACCCATGTCGACCCTGCTGCGGAACACTCTCGCACG
>Ga0156516_1152_pt5 | contig 16048 bp, 9 predicted proteins | sample RifOxyB3_FD_111911 | JGI IMG/M metagenome (GOLD analysis project Ga0156516, IMG submission 111911) | Lentisphaerae bacterium RIFOXYB12_FULL_60_10
AACCCTGGGGATGGGTACGGTCACGGGCATTGGATTGCCGGCTGAAGCGGCCGGGTTGGTCCCGGATACCGCCTGGAAGCGGCGGGTGATGCGCGATGGCTGGCGCGGAGGCGATACCTGTAATATCTCAATCGGGCAGGGAGCCCTGCTGGTGACCCCCTTGCAGATGGCGGTGATGACCGCGGCGATTGCCGGTCAGGGCGTGATGTTTCATCCCCGACTGGTCCGGGGTGCCGGGATGATGGATGAACCCGGCGTCCGGATTCCCTGGCGCGCTGACACCTGGCGTCCGGTGCGCGAGGGCATGCGGCGGGTCGTGATGGAACCAACCGGAACCGCAAAACGGGCCTTCCTGCAGGGCCTGACGATTGCGGGGAAGACGGGCACCGCTGAATACGGAACACGCGAGGATCGACGGAAGCACACCTGGATGATTGCCTTTGCGCCCTACGACGATCCGCGGGTTGCCGTGGCCATTGTCATTGAAGACGGTATTTCAGGGGGTATTACCGTGGCGCCCCGGGTTCGGGACGTGCTGGCGGCGGTGTTCGGCCTGGAAACCGGTATCCGCGAAGAGGCCGTTTCCGATTTGCCGCAGGAGGTTGATGAATGAACCGCCTGTGGCAGAGTCTTGCATTGTTGCGGCGCATGAACTGGGTATTGAATGCCGCGGTGCTTGGGTTGCTGGTGATTGGCATCCTGTTCGTATACAGCGCCTGTTATGTGCATGAAGATGCGGTGCGCAACCTGTATCTCAAGCAGTTGTGGTGGGCAGCCGGTGGATGGATCTGCTGCCTGGTGTTGACGGTTGTGGATTATCGCTGGATCGTCAAATGGGCCCCGGTCCTGTATGTGGTGAGCGTGGTGTTGCTGCTCCTGGTGATGGTGGTGGGGCTGAAGGTGTATGGGGCCCGTCGCTGGATAGCCGTTGGCGGGTTCCAGCTTCAACCATCCGAGATAGCCAAGTTGGCGGTTATTCTCATGGTGGCCCGCCTGTTCTCGACGACCTCCGAGGGGGAATCGCCCTGGCGTCCGTTCCTGGCCAGCGCGGGGATCGCGTTGATCCCGATGGCGTTGATCATGAAACAGCCGGATCTTGGAACGGCCATGGTGTTTGTGCCGGCGGTGTTCATCCTGTGGTTTGTTGCCGGTGCCCCGTGGCGGGCGCTTGCGGGGGTTGTGCTGGCCGGCCTGTTGGCGGTTGGGCTGTTGGTGGGTGCCCTGTTTCTTCCCGGCAAGCTGGGGATGAGTCCGGAACACCAGGAATGGTTCCATGAGAGAACCGGGTTGAGCGAATACCAGCGGGAACGGATCCTGGTGTTTTTTAATTCGGATCGTGATCCGCTGGGTGCCGGATGGAACAAGATGCAATCCGAGATTGCGGTTGGTTCAGGCGGTTTGTGGGGGAAGGGGTTCCTCAAGGGAACCCAGAATATTCTCGGGTATCTTCCCCGTTCGGTTGCCCCGACGGATTTCATTTATTCGGTGATTGCCGAGGAATCCGGTTTCATGGGGTCCATGCTGGTGCTGGGATTGTTCACGCTGTTGTTGATTTCGGGGCTTCAAACGGCCGTGCATTGCGAGGATAAGGCAGGCCGTCTCATCTGTGTGGGGGTCATGGCATTGTTGTTCAGTCATGTGTTTGTCAACATGGCCATGACCGTGGGGTTGATGCCGGTGACGGGTGTTCCGTTGCCGCTGTTGAGTTACGGGGGTTCTTTCATGATGTTGGTTATGTCGGGTGTTGGCCTGGTTCAGAGTGTACAGGTCCGGATGTATCGTCCGGAATGGTACGAGAAACCGGTTCCAAACCTGTCCCGCACCCCGGTGGGACGAACGATAGCAAGGAAGGGAAGGTAGACCATGTTTGGCTGGTTCAAGCGGAATCGGGTAAATCGGATGATCATTATCAATGCGGAGAACCTGGAGACCCGGGTGGCGGTTCTCGATGGGGGGCGTCTGGAGGAGTTCCAGGTTGAACATCCCACCGAGACCCGGATTGTGGGCAGTGTCTTCAAGGGTAAGATTCAAAATTTGGAACATGATTTACAGGCTGCCTTTGTCGATATCGGCATGAAGAAGAATGCCTTCCTGCATTATTGGGATATGAATCCGGAAGAGGCTGCGGCTGAGCTCATGGAAGAGGATCGTGGACATGGACGGCCCCGCCGCAAGCGGTTTTCCAACCAGGAAATTGAACGTTTGTTCCCGCCCGGTTCGGAGATCGTGGTCCAGGTCACCAAAGGTCCCATTGGGACCAAGGGGCCGCGTGTCACGGCCAGCTTGAGTATTCCGGGGCGTTATCTGGTGCTGATGCCGGGTGCCAACCTGCGCGGGGTGTCCCGCAAGATTACCGATGCGGATGAACGACAACGGCTGAAGAAGACCCTGGATCGCCTGCCGGCGCCATCGGGTCTTGGCCTGATTGTGCGAACGGCGGCGGACGGGGTGAGCAGCCGGAGTTTCGCCCGCGATTTGCGGGGATTACTTTCGCTGTGGGATGACCTCCAGAAGGCTATGAACACCAAGACAGCGCCTGCCTGCCTGTACCAGGAACCGGGTCTGGTTGAACGGGTGATTCGTGACTCGTTGACGGAAGAGATTGACCGGATCGTGGTGGATTCAAAGGATGCGTATGATCATGTCCGGGACATTGCGAGTCAGATTTCGCGCAGTGCCAAAGGGAAGGTCCACCTGTACGACGGCGATCGACCGGTATTCGAGAATTTCAATGTCGAAACCCAGATCGAAGAGGCTTTTGGCCGCCGGGTCGGGTTGAAATCGGGGGGATACCTTATTTTTGATGAAACCGAGGCGTTGCTGGCGGTGGATGTAAATACCGGCAAATACAAGGGTAGCGGTTCCCAGGATCAGGCCATACTCGAGGTCAATACCGAGGCGGTGGAAGAGGTTGCCCGCCAGCTCAGGCTCCGGAATATCGGGGGACTGGTGGTGCTGGACCTGATCGACATGAAATCGCGCAAGCATCAGAGCCAGGTGGGGCGTACGTTCAAGGCGGCGCTCAAGAAGGATCGTGCCCGGACGAATGTCCTGCCCATTTCCGAACTGGGGCTGCTTGAGATGACGCGCCAGCGGGTGGAAGGCAGTATCCAGGCCCAATTGTTCGTGGATTGCCCCTATTGCAAGGGGCGGGGACTGGTCAAGTCCCTGCTGGGGATCAGCGTGGATATCCAGCGACAGATCGTTGCCATCCTGCGCCGGCAACGCAAGCAGGCCCCCTTGCAGGAAATCCAGGTGGTGATTCACCCCACGGTCATGGAACGTCTGCGCCAGGAGGATGAGCAATTTCTCCTGGATATGCAGACACGGTACGGGGCCAGTTTAAGTTTCCGTTCGGATCCGTCCCGTCATGTGGAGCATTTCACGATTCGAAATACGACAACCGGCGAAGACCTTTATACCAACCAGGAACGGTGAGACATTCATGGGTAATCCAGTAAAATGCATGACGGTGCTGATCGCATGGCTGGCTGCTGGTCTGGTCGGTCCGGTGGTGGCGCAGACGGTCCCGTCTTCCTTCCAGGGAGACGTTCCTGCGCCGGTTGTCCCGCAGCCGTCGGCTTCCCGGGAGGCGGTTGCCCCGGTGATGCCGTCGCTTCCAGCGGCGGCTCAAACGGCCCCGGCGGTTTCCAATGAACAGGTCCAGACCGAGGCGGACCATGTTCAATATGACCGTGTATCGGGCTGGATTACGGCACATGGCCACGTCAAGGTGCGTAAGGGGCCGGACGTGTTGGAGGCCGATCTGATCCGCATTAACATGGCAACCGAGGAGGCGCAGGCAATCGGGAATGTCGTGCTGCGGCGTCCGGGGCAGGTCTGGCAGGGCAAGGAGGGGTCCTATAATTTCCGGACCCGCCTGTTCCTGGGGGAAGGGGTTGCCGTGACCGCCGACCCGTTCCGTTGCGAAGCCCGGCAGATTGAGCGGACGGAACAGATGCATTACCAGTTGCGGGATGCCTGGGTGACCACCTGCACGAACCCCATGCACCGTGCTCACTGGCGGGTGCATGCCCGGAGTGTTACCGTTGTGCCGGATGATCACCTGACCGGTCGTGGCGCCGTCTGGTATTTCGGACCGGTTCCGTGTTTTTATTTTCCACGGTGGTATCGCAGTCTGAGCGATGATTATGGATACCGGTTCCGCCCCGGGCATGACAGCCGGTGGGGTGCCTACCTGTTGAGTTCGGTCTGGTACCGCATGGCGCCCGGGTTCAAGGGGGAAACCCATCTCGATTGGCGGACCCGCCGCGGTGTGGCGGTTGGTCAGGATTTCAACTGGTGGGAACCCGGGGAACGATCCTGGAGCGGGGGTGTGTCGGGTTATTATGCACAGGATCAGGAGCCGGAGGACGAAACCGACGAACCCGGATCAATCGATCCGGGACGCTACCGGATCCGTTTGAAACAGGACATGCAAATTACCGATGTCGACCGGTTGTACCTGCGCGGGGAATATGTCAGTGACCGTGATGTTCGACAGGATTTCTTCGAGTCGGACTTCCGTCAGTCCGCGGTGCCCGAGAACTACTTTGTCTATTCGCATCGTGGAACCCATTATTCCCTCGGTATGCTGGCACAGGTGCGGGTAAACGATTACTTTGAAACGGTTGACCGTTTGCCACAGTTCACGGCGACCTTCTTGCGGCAGGTTATTCCCGGCACCCCGTTCTATTATGACGGATTTGCCGATGCCGTGTTCCTGCAACGTCGTCGTGCATCAACGGATCCAGGGGATGAACCATCAACCTTCCGGTTTGATACCCAGCACCGGGTCTATTATCCCAACACCTATTTCAGGTTCCTGAGCCTGGTCCCGCGGGCCGGAGTCCGGGAAACCTATTATTCCGCCAGCCGCGATGTGCGGACCGAAGTGACGACCGTGTGGGTGACCAACCTGCTGGCCGGTACCACCAACCAGTTCACCCGGACCCAGGAGACCCGCACCCAGACCGTTGAGGGGGAGGGAGGGGCCGTGCTTCGCTCCATGATGGAATTTGGAGCCGATGTATCCTTCAAGGCGTATGCCACCTGGGGAGGGGCCGAACGGCCACGCCGCCATGTGGTGGAGCCGTATCTGAACTATACGTTGATTCCGGAGCCATCGGTTACGCCGGATGAATTGTATGCGTTTGATGGCGTGGACTCGCTGGATGAACAACACAATGTACGGTTGGGGGTTCGTAACAAGTACCAGGCAAAACGTGAGGGACTGCCGGTTGACCTGGCCGACGTCAATCTCTATACGGTGGGAAACCTGAATCGCGAAGAAGGTCAGGATCTGTTTACCCATGTGACCCTTGATGCGGATCTTCGTCCAACTCCTTCTGTGACGATCTACCTGGATGGTTCCTACAACCTGCAGGAAGCTGCCTGGGATTCCTTCAACACCCGTCTCGGATACAAGGGCGATTCCTGGTGGAGCGCGGGTTTGGAGCATCGCCTGCTGCGTGAGGATAGCAGTCTGCTGACGATGGATCTGCTCCTGTTTGAAGGCCGGGAATGGGCGTATAACCTGTTCGGAAGGTATGAATTTGAGACCGCACGGTTTGAGGAACAGGGGGGCTATATCCAGCGTAACTACGATTGCCTCTCCGTCCGGTCCGGTTTCCGTTTCCTTCCCGGATATGTTCAATCCGACGGGATTGAGCGGGATGACGAGTACCGGGTCCAGCTCGAATTCTGGCTGAGCGCCTTTCCGGAAGTTGGACTTCGTGGACGGGCTATGCAATGAAACCGGATGCGGGCAGCATCGGTCAGCCGTTACCTGTCGACGATGTGCTGTTGTACGGTTGTGATCCACTGCCCGGATTGGTGGCAGTTGAGCCGGCCGGGCTCGATGCCGGGGGCCATGAGACGGTTCTCCTGTATATCCGTTCCGGGGAATCGACGGTATCACGAACGGAACGTTTCCAGCCCTGGCTGTTTGCCGCTCATGATGCGGTGGAAGGGTGTCCTGCCGTGGTTGCCGTCGAATCGTTACAAGGCGCCGGGGTGCTGGACCGCCTGTGCCGTTTCCGTTGCTGGAAAGATTATCAGTCGGCCGTCGCCTGGTTGGCCAAGCGAACCGGACGGACCGCCGGGGCGCCGGGTGCGCCTTACTATGCGCCCAACGACCGGGTATTCCAATACCTGATCATGGCGGGGCGCACGTCGTTTGTCGGGATGTCGTTTGACGGGCTGCGTCGCCTGCAGGTTGACATCGAATGCCTCACGACGCCGGGGTATGAATTTTGCAACGCCGAACGGGAGGGAGACCGGATTGTGGCGATTGCGGTCGGCAAGCCGGATGGCGACATTGACGTGTTGACGGCCGGGGATGATGAAGCGGCCCTGATACGCCGATGGGTGGCCTGTGTCCGGGAGCAGGATCCCGACGTGCTGGAGGGGCATAACCTTTTCAATTTCGATCTTCCCTACCTGGCGGAACGGGCACGGCGTCATGGGGTCCGGCTAGAGTTGGGCCGGGATGGAAGCGTGCCGCGTCGTCGTTCCAGCCAGGTGACCATGGGGGAAAGAACCCTGTCTTACGAGCGGTTCGACATGCATGGCCGGCACGTGATCGATACCCTTTTCCTGGTGCATGCCTATGATTTGACCCACCGGTCCCTGCCGGGGTTCGGACTCAAGGAGGTGGCGCGCTATTTTGGATTGTCCGATCCGGACCGTACCTATGTGGATGGTGCGGCGATCACTTCCGTCTGGCAGGACGATCCGGACCGGTTATGCCGGTATGTGCGGGACGATGTGCGGGAGACCCGGCAGTTGTCGGCCCTGCTGGCACGAAGTGTATTCCTGCAGGCCCAGTTACTGCCCTTTAGCTACCAGAATGTCGGAGTTCGCGGCAATGCAGCCCGTATTGATGCCTTGATGATCCGGGAATATGTGCGGCAACGCCGGGCACTACCGTTGCCGGATCGTGCCCGCGAATATGCCGGCGGGTATACCGATGTGCTGATGTGCGGGGTTATCCGCACGGTGCATCACTGTGACGTCCGGTCCCTGTACCCATCCATCATGTTGCAGGAACGCGTGGAGCCGAAGCGGGATGACGGGCATGTGTTCCTGTCATTGCTTGACCGTTTGCGGACGGTCCGGTTGGCGGCGCGTGATCGGGCCAAACGTGCTGCCGATCCGCATGAGCGGATCGATTATGATGCCCTGCAGGCAACCTTCAAGGTGTTGATCAATTCATTCTACGGGTACCTGGGTTTTTCCCAGGCGCGTTTCAACGATTATGACGGCGCTGAACGGGTGACCGCCCGCGGCCGTGCGATCCTGCAGGGGATGGTGGAAAGTCTCCGGGCCAACGGCGGCACCCCGATCGAAGTGGACACGGATGGAATTTATTTTGTCCCCCCGACGCTGGAACCCGGCGGTCTGGCACGTTTCCGGAGCGCCATCACGGATTCCCTGCCGCCGGGAATCGATCTCGAGTTTGACGGTGAATATGAAGCCATGTTCAGCTACAAGATGAAGAATTATGCCCTCCTGGACCGCCAGGGCATCCTGATCATCAAGGGGGCGGCACTGAAATCGCGGGGTCTGGAACCCTTCCAGCGCGATTTCATGGAGACGGTCCTCCGCCTGAAGCTGGAGGGGCGTGACCGCGAGATCGAGGGTTTGTACCGGCAATACGCGGATGCCATTCGACGACGTGAATGGTCCATTGAACGTTTGGCGCGGACGGAGCGTTTGCAGGAGTCACCCGGGACGTATGCCGGAAAAGTGGCGGGCGGGAAACGGGCCCGTGATGCGGCGCATGAGTTGGCGGCACGATCCGGGCGCGAATACCGGGCGGGAGACTGGGTGTCCTATTACGTAACCGGAGCACGCAAGCGGGTGGTGGTGCATGAAGCGGCCCGCCTGATTTCGGACTGGAATCCGGACCGCCGTGATGAGAATGTGGAGTTTTACCTGGACAAGCTGGATGCGTTGAACCGCAAGCTGGTTCTGGACGGGGAGGGGGAGGTGTCGAAACCGGTTGTTTCCCCGCCTCGACGTAAACGAAAGGCATCGTCATGAACCGGATCCATCGATCGGGCTTTACGTTGTTGGAGATCCTGGTGGTGCTGGCCATCATCACCATTCTGGGGACGCTGGTGGGGGTCAGTGTTGCCCGACATCCGGGTCAGGCCCGTCGGACGGCGGCAGAGACGCAGATCCGCATCTTCCGGCAGGCCCTGCAGTTGTATCGCATGGAGCAGGGCATGATTCCAACCACCCGCCAGGGGTTGGAGGCCTTGTGCCGAAAGCCGGATGTGGATCCCCTGCCCGCACGGTATCCCGCGGAAGGTTATCTGGAAAGCCCCGTGGTTCCGAAAGACCCTTGGGGGAACCCCTATGCCTACCGGTCCCCCGGTCCGGAAGGAGCGATCTTCGAGGTGATCAGTTACGGTTCGGATGGGGAGCCGGGCGGTGACGGGGAAGCGGCCGATATGACGAGTGCGAATTTGTAAACGGCCTGGAATCAGTCGAACCGGGTCACATCGACGACCGTTCGCAGCGCGTCGTGAATATGACCGTTGCTGCCCATGAAGCGAAGGCAGTGTCCCTGGGGAACGCCCAGCGTCTCGGTACGTCCCCCGGCTTGTCGCACGATCAATCCAGCCGCCGCCACGTCCCATATGAAGATGCCCGCTTCAAAATATCCGTCCACGTGGCCGCTGGCGACCCGGCACAGATCCAGCGCGGCGGAACCGAACACGCGGGCTTTCTGGATGACCGAGGTGATGCGGTTGAACATGGCCAGGGGCGGGATGCCGAGGTTGGAGCCCCGGTCAATCCCGGTTGCGATCATGGCCTGGGGCAGGTCCGTGGTTTGGGATACCCGGATGGGTTGCCCGTTGAGACTGGCGGGGGTGGATCGTGTGGCGGTGAACAGGTGGTCCAGGGCCGGGCCAAAGACGGCCCCGGCGAGCACGTCGCCCCGGTATTCAACGGCGATCGAGGTACACCAGAACGGCAGGCCGTGCGAGAAGTTGACGGTCCCGTCGATCGGATCGATAATCCACCGGTAATCCGAGGAACCGGCATTCCGTTCATCGGTTCCGGCGGCTTCCTCGCCCAGGACCAGGTGTTCGGGAAACGCCCGGCGTATGACGGACTCCGCCTTTTGCTGGCATTCCACATCCAGTTGGAGCTTGATGTCGTGCGGGGCCCGCATGATGACTTCGTGGCGACGCGACCAGTTGGTCAAGGCGTGCAGGCCGCCCGCCCGGGCGGCGGATACGGCAACGGCTAGAAGCCTGGCTTCATCGGGTTGTTCAGCCATGGGATGGCTCCTTTGCCGGGGTGCCGGCCTCCATCTGGGAGGGATTGAATTTCATGGAAACGATTTCGGATATACCCTTTTCATGCATCGTGACACCGTACAACACCGCGGCGGCCGCGATGGTTTTACGGTTATGGGTGACCACCACGAACTGGGATTGTTTAAGAAAGTCGCCGAGCACGGAAACGAATCGGCCGATATTGGCCTCATCGAGGGCGGCGTCCAGTTCGTCCAGCATGCAGAAGGGGCTGGGCTTGATCATGTAAATGGAGAACAACAGGGCGACGGCGGTCATGGTGCGTTCGCCACCGGAGAGCAGGGAGACGTTCTGCAGGCGTTTGCCCGGCGGGCGTGCAATGATCTCGATGCCGCATTCCAGCACGTCCTCCTCGTTGACGAGGACCAGCCGGGCGGATCCTCCGTTGAACAGGCGCTGGAACATGGCCTGGAAATTGGCATTGGCCTGTTCAAACGTGGAGCGGAACATTTCGGTGGTGGTCTTGTTGATGGTCCGGATCATGTCCATCAACTGTTGCTTGGCGTTGACCAGATCCTGTTCCTGGCTGGTCAGGAACGCATAGCGTTCCTCCAGTTCCTTGTGTTCCTCGATGGCTACCAGGTTGACGGGCCCCATGGCATCCAGCTTGGTCCGCAACTCGGCGACATAGGTGTCCATGGCGTCCGCGGCCGGCCGCCCGTTTTCCCATTCCGGTTCCGTCTCCTCCGCCATCTGGTCAAGCGATATCCGGTACTCGGAGGTAACACGGTCCACCTCGTTCTGGCGCCGCATCCGTTTCTCGGTGAACGCGACATCGAGCGCGGACTTCTGCTCATGAAAGGATTCGAGCGCGGCACGTTGCCGGTTGATCCGGGTCTGGGAGTCTTCCAGTTCGATGGTTTGCCGGGACCTGGCTTCCTGGAGGGTGTCAATCCGTTCAAGGTGTTCGCGAACGGCGGTTTCGAGTGCTCCCAGACCGCTGCGAGCCTGTTCGATGGATTGTTCAAGCACGGTGATGCGATGCCGGTAATCCTCGATGCCGGCGGACCGTCCGTTGAGATGGTCCTGCAGTTCCTGCAGGCGGGCGGTTGCCGATTCGAGGCGTGATTCCTCATGTTTGAGCGACTGGGCGATTTCACTGTTGCGAACCCGGGCGTCGGTCAGATCATTCTGGCATTGCTGGAAGGTTTGTTCCAGGCGTTGCAGTTCACGGTTGCTCTGGGTGATCGTTTCGGCCAGTTGTTCCCGACGTTGCCGGGTTTCGCGGAGTTTCTGCTCCACCGATTGTTTTTCCTGGTCACCGGCGGAACCCTGCTGGGAGATCGATTCCAGCTCGAAGGAGACGGTTTCCAGCTTGTGGGTGGTATCGTGCGCCTCCTTTTCAACCAGTTGGTTTTCACCTTCTTTTTGTGCCAGGGCGCGGGCGCTTTTTTCCAGGTTGGTCCGGGCATCGCGGATGCGGCCGCCCAGTGGTTCGAGGGTGGTCTTCAGTTGATGGATCCCGTGCCCGACCGTTTCCACTTCCTGGGCAAGGTGGATGCGTTCCGCATCGGCTTCCGCCAGTGCCTGGCGCCGGGCAAACAGGTTGGGGGCGGCTTCGTCCCGCTGGTAGAGCTCGATGCGCCCGTCATGGTGCGCCAGGATGCCGTCCCGGGTGACGAAACTTTCACCGGGCGGAATGGGGCGGGGGATGGCGGACGTGTCGGGAACGATCCGGACGGATGCCAGCAGGTGGTTGATCCAGGGCTTGACCCGTTCCGATGCCCGCACATGATCCAGCAGGTAATCGCCATCACCGGAACGGTGGCTTCCGCCTGCCGGGGGTGCGTCGGCCGTCACCAGGCGGATGGAACCGCTGTTGCGTTGCTGGAGGGTGTGGACCAGGTCGAGTGCGGACGGCAGGTCGCAGACCACGAGGGCGTCCACCCAGGCGCGCAGACAGGTTTCGAGCGCCACCTGATGGTCGGCATCCACGTCGAGATGGGAAACCAGGGTGCCCAGCAGTCGGGAGGGGTCGATGTCCGTCAGGGATGCGGGATCGAGCAGCGCCCGGGTTCCCCCGGGGAGTCCTTCACCGGTGTCGAGGTTTTCCTTCAGCAGTTCGCACTGGGCTTGACGGGCTGCATGCCGGGATTGAAGGGAGGCCAGGGTCTGGGAACGCTCGGCTATCTGTTGTTCGGTGGACTGCCGTTGCTGTTCGAGGGTCTGAACCTGTTGCTGCCAGAAGGTCATTTCATCCCGCAAGGTCTTCAGGATGGCCGCCATTTCCGACTGACGTTTCTGGAAATTGTTTACCACGTCATCCAGATGGGCACGTTCCGCGGCCAGGCGTTCGCGCTGTATGACCTGGGATCGTTCGCGGCCTTCGATTTCGAGGTATTGGTTCTGGAGACGGGTGGCCAGGCTTTCCTGCTCGATGGATTCCGTACGGTATGCCTGCAGATCACGGCGGGCCGACTCGATACGGGTGGAATGTTCGGTGTAGCGGCGGGTGACCTCATCGAGCGTGAGTTGGGCCTGCCGGTTTTCGACCCGGAGCTTCTCCACCCTGGATTCCATGGTCGCGAGGGCTTCCCGGGTGATGTGCAGCTGCTGGGAGGTGGTTTCAATTTCCCGTGAGTCACGCTCGGAGAGGGTCCGGTACTCCACGATCTGGCGTTCGCTGACTTCGATCAGTTCGCGGGTGTGGTCCAGTTTACCCTGCAACTGGACCGCCTGTTCACGGGCGGTGCCGATGGTGTGCTCGGTCTCCACCAATCCCTGGCGCAGTCCCCGGCTGGTGTTTTCCAGTTCGTCGACCGTCAGCTGGGTGGTCTTCAAGCCGTTCTGGGCGATTTCCAGATTGTCCTGAAGTTCCTTGATGTCGCGATCGAACAGGCTCAGGCGTTCCCGGGTGGCCAGAATGTCGACCTTGCGCAATTCGTCGTGCATCTGCTGGTACCGTCTGGCTTTGCCGGCCTGGCGCTGAAGGGATCCGATCTGTCGTTTGACTTCCCGGATGACATCGGCCAGCCGCAGGAGGTTGGCCTCGGTGTGATCCAGCTTGCGCAGGGCTTCCCGTTTATCAGCTTTGAATTTCGTAATGCCGCTGGCTTCCTCGAACACTTCACGGCGGTCTTCCGGGCGGGAACTCAGGATCTGGTCGATGCGTCCCTGTTCCATCAGGGAGTACGAGGTGGTGCCCACCCCGGTATCCATGAACAGGCGCTGGATGTCTTTCAGGCGGCAGGGGGTCTTGTTGATGAAGTACTGGCCTTCCCCGGTGCGGAAAACCCGTCGCGTGATGGTGACTTCGCGGTATTCCATGCCCAGCGCGGCATCGCAGTCGGCAAAGGTTACCGAAACCTCGGCCATGTTGAGCGGTTTACGGGCGTCGGTGCCGTTGAAGATGACATCTTCCATTTTCGCGCCACGCAGGGCCTTGGCGCTTTGTTCGCCGAGTACCCAGCGCATGGCGTCGGAAATATTGCTTTTCCCGCAGCCGTTTGGACCGACAATGGCGGTCATGCCGGGTTCAAATTCCAGGTGGGTCCGGTTTGCGAAACTCTTGAACCCGACCATTTCAAGTGTTTTCAGATACACAACATTCTCCCGCGCAAGCGTAATGGGGTATCCTATAGCATGTGTGCCCTGGCCGGGCAACACAATATATGGGGGGAACTGGTGGTTTTTCCTTTCCAAAGCGGCTGGATTGTTCTTTGCTCTATTTTTGTTCAGGAGACGGATTGTACAAGGAGATTGCGTATGTTGTTGGATAAGTATTCGATGGGGATCGGTGACCGTTTTGCGCACCAGGGGAAAGCCCAGCTTCAGGCATTCCTGGATGCCAGGCAATTGGGGATCGAGGTGGTGCCGGTCTGGAATAAGTCGAACCGGGAGCACACGATTGTGCATACCGTCCCCCAGGATGTCCGTGCCGAAGCGGACGCGGCGGTCAAGTCCCTGGGGTGGGGTGGATCGTATTTTGTTGATGCGGATCATATCGGCCTTGGCAATGTCGATTTGTTCGTGAAGGCTTGTGATTTCTTCACGCTGGATGTGGCGGATTTCATCGGCAAGCCGGCGACCGGTGATGCCGTGGAGGCCTTTGTGAGCCGGCATCAGCGTTATGTCGGGGAAATCCGTGTGCCGGGCATCAGTTCCCCCCTGACGGTTACGCAGGACATGATCCGCCGGATTGCGGGCAAGTTCCTCCTGGCGGTGCAGGAAGCGGGACGCATCTATCGGCGGATCGAGGCGGCCCGCGGCCGCGACACCTTTGTGACCGAAGTGTCGATGGATGAAGCGGGTGCCGCTCAAACTCCGATTGAACTGTTCTTTATCCTGGCGGCCATCGCGGACGAAGGTATTCCTGCGCAGACCATTGCGCCCAAATTCACCGGGCGATTCAACAAGGGTGTGGATTACGTCGGGGATCTGCGGCAATTCGAGCGTGAGTTCTGCCAGGATCTGGATGTGATTGCGTTTGCGTTGTGTGAATTCAAACTGCCCCGTAACCTGAAGCTCAGTGTCCACTCGGGCAGTGACAAGTTTTCCCTGTACCCGATAATCGGCAAGGCGGTGCGGGCTCGCAAGACGGGGTTGCACCTTAAGACGGCCGGCACCACCTGGTTGGAGGAAGTGATCGGGTTGGCGGCTGCCGATGGGGAGGGGCTGGCCGTTGCCCGGGATATCTATGCGACCGCCAGCTCGCGTTTCGATGAGTTGTGCGGGCCCTATGCCAGCGTCATCGATATCCGGAAGGATCGACTGCCTTCCGTTGATGTGGTGCACGGCTGGTCGGCCCAACAGTTTGTGAATGCCCTGCGGCATGATCCGGCATGCGGGGAATACAATGCCGATTTCCGGCAGTTGATCCATGTCGGGTACAAGGTGGCGGCGGAAATGGGAACCCGTTACTTCCAGGCGCTGGAACGATTCGAATCGAAGATCGCCGAGAACGTTCACCAGAACATACTGGAGCGGCATGTCAAACGGATCTTCCGCTGACCGATCCCGAACCGGTCATGAAGGTTTGACACCGGTGGCGGATGCCGGGTTCGACACGGCGCCCAAGCTGGTGCTCCTGCCGGATCGCTCACTGGTGGCCTTTGTACGGGATCCGGGTCCCGGCACCTCGCCCGTACGGGCACGTTATTCCCGGGACCATGGAATGACCTGGGGCCCCTGCATGGATACGATCCCGCGGGCGGGAGCCCCCGTCACCCTGGGACCAGTGATGGAGGCCACGCTGGATGCGCGGGGTGAACTGCACGTTTTCATGCTCAACGATCGGGCGCCGGATTCCGCGGGGGAAGGGGATCGTGGCGGATCCGGAACATTTCAAGGCAGGCGAATCGATGTTTGGTATGCCCGGAGTGAAGCCGGACGTTTACGGTGGACAGCGCCAACCTGCATCTGGAAGGGTTATACGGGTTCGTTGAATGCCGCCCTCACCCTGCGGTCCGGCAGGATGCTGCTGCCGTTCTCGTATTATGTTCCCCGGACGTGGGCTGTCCGGGGTGAGGGACTCGATGCCTTCACGTTCCTGGGAATGTTCGTGTCGGCCGTGTTGTATTCGGATGACGCCGGGCATACCTGGAAACAATCCAATGATCTGGCGGTGCAGACGCCGGATATTACCCATGCCTATGGAGCCTGTGAACCGGTTGCCGTGGAACGTGCCGATGGTTCGGTCTGGATGCTGATCCGCACCCAGCTGGGTCGGTTGTATGAATCCACGTCGCCGGATGGTGCGGTCTGGACCCGGCCGGCGCCCACCGGGATCGTGTCGTCCGATTCGCCTGCCGGCCTGGTCCGGTTGCCGGATACCCGGCTGGTGCTGGTGTGGAACGGGTGTCAGCGGCATCCCTATGCCTACGGAGGACGCCAGGTCTTGCATGCGGCCCTTTCGCGGGATGAAGGCCGTACCTGGCAGGGGTTCAGGGAGGTTGCGCGGGACCCGTTGCGGGATCAACCGCCACCGCCGCAGGGGGATCATGGAACGGCCTATCCGTATCCCGTGGTAACTGCTCAAGGCGCGGTGCTGATCAGTTCCGGTCAGGGGGGGGGACGGGTCGTCCTCTCCCGCCTGGACCCGGCGTTTCTTCAGGCCACCCGGCAGGTGTCCGATTTCTCGGGAACCGCGGAGGACTGGTCCCGGTTTGGAACCCGCGGGGTGATGCTGTGTCCGCATCCGGATGATTCCCGTCGCCAGATCCTGATGATCCGGAAGATCGATGCGGCATGGCCGTCCTGTGCCGTATGGAATTTTCCCCTGGGTGCGCGGGGTGTGCTGGATATGTTGCTCCGGGCGGAACCGGGAAGCCAGGGTTTGTCGATCGGGTTGACCGATCATTTTTCCCCTCCTTTCGATCCGGAGGATTCCTTCCATAATCTGGTGGAATGGCGCCTGTCGACGGACCGGTTGTTGCAGCCGGGTCCATGGTTCCGATTCCAGATGGAGTGGCGTGTGGACGGGGACCGGTGTTGCCGGGTCCGGTTCGATGGCCGGCAGGTGGCGCGGGTCTGCCTGCGCCGGCTGAGTGCGGGCGCCAATTATTTACGCATCAAGTCGCTTGCCGTCACGGGGGAGACGGGTGGGGTCATGCTGGCATCGGTTGCGGTGAAGATCCGGCCTCCGGGCCGTGAATCACGCCGCCCGTAGGGAGGTCCATATGCAACCTGCTTCGATAACGGTTGGGTGTTTAAGCCATGATCCCGTATTGGCCTTTGCAGCACGGGATGTCGTGCGTTACCTCGGGTTGATGACGGGG
>Ga0156516_1211_pt5 | contig 15830 bp, 14 predicted proteins | sample RifOxyB3_FD_111911 | JGI IMG/M metagenome (GOLD analysis project Ga0156516, IMG submission 111911) | Lentisphaerae bacterium RIFOXYB12_FULL_60_10
CCGCCGCAATCTCGGATGCCGTTCGCGACAACCCCGTGAAATAGAACAGAAAATGCTCCTGCAACCGCTGCAACTTGGCCTCATTGAGGGTGACCGGGGTCACCCACAACCCCCGGTGGGCATCGAATTCAATCTTGTTGAAACCGCCAAACGCAGCCGCCGTCTGATCCTGTGATCCGACATGTTCCCCCACCAGGTCCTGTTCAACATGCATGGCATCCATGGCGAGCTTCCGCCGGGTAACCATCTTGCCCTGGAGCGCGTACAGGGCATTCAGCAGCCCCACGGTAAATGACGAACTCGACCCGATGCCGGAACGGGCCGGAATGTCGGCCGCATGGGTGATCTCTACGCCTTCCTGTATCCCGCTGAAACGGAGACATTCCCGCACGGAAGGATGCTTGATCTCATCGATGGTTTGAGTAACTTCTTTTTCCGAGTACCGGATGTGGTACCGGTGGGTGAAGAACGGCGGATAATACCGGCAGGTCACATAACAGTATTTGTTAATGGTCGTGCTTAGCACGGCCCCCCCGTGTTCCTGGTAATACTGGGGATAATCGGTTCCGCCTCCGAAGAAGGATATCCTGAACGGGGTCCTGGTAATAATCATGGGTTCACCTCTCTCCATGGCCGGTTTTGTCCGTAAGCGGCAAGCCGGCGTCGCATTTCCTCCAACCGATCCTCCGCTCCCCCGTCGCCGCCCCGTAACGCGGTTTCCAAGGCTCGCCGCTGGATGGCCACGGCCTCGGAATAGTTCCCCTGTTCGGCGTGGCCTGCCGCCAGCGTCTCCAAAGCCCGCGCGCTGTTCCAGCCGGAGGCCTCACACGCTTCCCGGGCAAGTCGAACCGCGTCCGCCCCGTCCCGAACCGAGTCCTCCCGGCACGTGGCCAGCAACCAGGCCAGCTCCATCCGGTAATTCCACGCATTGCCCGACAACCGGACCGCTTCCCGGTACGCGCGCACGGCGCCCGGAAAGTCACCCTGTTTCCCGGCAATCGTCCCGACCAGAGCGTGCAGCCCGCCATGCCCCGGATCGAGCCGGAGCGCCGTCTCGCAGATCCGCGCGGCCAGCTCCGGATCATCGCAGAGCAGGTGGGCCAGCGCAAGGTTGTACAGCGCCGGAACGGAACCCGGGGCGGACGCGGACGCTTCCTCGAACACGACCCGTGCCTCCGGGTACCGCTTCTGTCCCAACAGGGCGGATCCAAGCCGGTCCAACACCACCCGACGATGGTACCGCTCGATCGCCGTCCACGCCTCCGGACCGGCCGGTTCGCCGGACTCCCGCACGCGCGCCAGGATCGTCCGCGCCACCGGTTCGGCCCCGACGTAATCGCCCAGCCGCATCATTTCAAGGACGAGGTTGTTATGGGCGCGCACGTTATGTGGCCGTTTGGCAACCGTGTCCCGCCATAAATCAAGTTCCGAGTAGTAATCCCGGTTCCGCCGGTAGGTAAGTCCGGCAAACGTCGCACCGATAACGGCTACGGCCAGCACGTGCCCCAGGGCTGTCGAAGCCCGGCACCCCCGCGTCATCCAGCACCCCGCATTCCACAATCCGACAACGCCCAGGACCACCGGCGCCACCAGCGCCACATACATGCGGTGTTCAAAGGCCAGGTCAAGAATCGGCACCACACTCGATGTCGGCGCCAGGGAGGCAAAAAAACAAACCCCCAGGAATCCGGCCGGATGCCGGCGCATCATGGCCCCTACGGTCAGAAGCCCAAGACTTGCGAGGACCAGGCCGGGAATCGCCGCCTCGCCCGCCGTCGCGACCGGCGGCCACGCGTAATCGATGCAAAGCGGATGGGGAAAAACCGACAGGCGCAGGTAATGCAGGATGACCGGGAATTCGGACAGCAGATAAGTCGCCGGAGGGATCGGGACGGCTCCCTTGTCAAACGCAACACGACTCGCCTGGATCATCCAAAGCAGGATTAATATCACCATGGCGCCGGCCATCGCCACATGGTAAAGCCATCGCGCAGCCGGACGCCGGACCGTTCCGCCCAGCAGGCAATAGTCATAGGCCCACGCCACCAGCGGCACGACGCCCATGACTTCCTTCACGCCCATCCCAACAATGCACGCCGCCAGCGAAACATCGTACCAGACCCGTTGGCGCCGGGAAGTATACCCGTGAACCAGGGCATACAGCGTCAGGAAGAACAATAATCCCATCAGGGACTCGGAGCGCTGGCAGATATAGGTGACGCTTTCCGTCTGCAACGGATGAATCATCCAGACCAGGGCACTGGCACAGGCCAACCAGGAGCCCGAGGCGGCATATTTGCCGGCAAACACGGGAAGTTGCAGGGTCCTTGCAATCAACCCGTACAACACCAACCCGGCCATCAGATGGATCAGCAGGTTGACGGCATGGTAATCCGCCGGGTTTAAACCGCCGATCGCATGGTTCAGCCTGAACGTCAGGTCGACGACCATCCGGGTGTCCAGGCGCCCCCATCCCGCGTCCGATCGGGTCAGGTTCTCAACCATCGTCGCACGGTCATCGAACAGGAACGGGCCGGAAAAGCTGTTGGAATAGGCCACCAGCGTCACCGCCACCAGCAGGAGAGGAAACCATCGCTCCGCTTTCTTCGCATCCATGTTCAGTCTTTCCAGGATCCGGAAACAACCCCTCCCGTCAGGTCCGGAACCGGACAGGCAATGGCATTCATGCACCTGATCCCAAGGTGCCGTCAAGCGGTAAACCATGACCTGCCGGGGATTCAGGCCGTCCGGTAAAATGATTGGTTTCTCCGCTTTTCTCCAAGCCGCTTTTCAGCCATGATAGGGATTGATTCTGAAACACCCTAACAGGAGATCGCCATGAACCCGTCTCATCCGCCGGATTCCGGATCACGCGTTGATCACACGATACGGGTTTGTCACGGGGGGGGAAGAGGCAACCTGGGCCCGGTTGAAAAGTTGTTCAAACTTCGGGAAAACCTCTCACTCTCCATCTGTGAAGCGGATATTGAATCCGGGGATGCTGCCTGGAAGACCTACGATCGTACGATCCATGAATATGCCACCCGGTACGGTATCCGGCTTGCCATCGTCCCGCACTGCCTTTCCAATACCATCGGTCGGAAGCCATTTCACATCAATGCCATGCCCGATTGCAGCAGTCTGCTCACCGTCAGCCCGCGCGCCGAATCCTGGCAACGCATGAACGAATTCTCGTACCGGATCGTATGGGGAGAGATTTGCCGGCCGGCCCGGACCGTGGAAGTCAACGTGACAACCCTGGACCAGCTGATTGCCGACGGAAAACTGGCATCCCCGCATTTCCTGAGCCTGGATATTCAGGGAGCAGAATTCGCCGCCATGGAAGGGGCAACCTCCTGTTTCGAAGGCGACCTGATGGGTGTGATCACCGAAGTCGAATTCCGGGAGATGTACGCCGGCCAGAAACTCTTTGCCGATCAGCATGCCTTTCTTCACCGTCACCAGTTCGACCTGTATGAGCTCCAGAATCCGGAATACTGGTATTCCGGGCCGATCCAGGGAAAAGGAGCACTCACGGTCGCGGAGGCGCTCTTCTTGAGGGATTTCCGGTATTTCATCGACCAGGAAAAGGATGCGCTGCAACTCGTTGCCAAGCTGGCCAAGCTGGCCTTGATCGCGCACTGCTTCCAGCGGGATTCCTATGCGGTCGAAATCCTCGACTACGTGACATCCCGGCAACCGGCGGCATGGGGCGCCTTGCTGACACAACCGGGATGCACCAACCTGGATACCCTGATTGCCTTCCATCGCAAATCAAAGGCCGGTCAAGCGCGTCAGCAGAAGATTCCAACCTACGCCGAGTTCATGCGGCTGTCGGCCGCCGCCCGCCTGCCCTGCCGGATCCGGGCTATTCCACGCCTGCTCCCCAAACTCGATATCGCGCTCATCCGGACCATCCTGCGCCGCCTGTTCAACCGCACAGCCTGACAGCATGCCAAGGCCGTTCAGGTTCGCAGCAGTTTGTTGAGCAACGTATACATCAGGATGATCTTGTAATGGTTCAGCAGCCGGATCCGGAGCATCCAGGGATGGCCGGCCCCATGCTTCCGGGCGGACTGCAGCGCGATGGTTTCGGCATATCGGAAATCCGAACTCGTGGTGGCGCCCGGATGCATCCGGAACCCTGCCAGATATTCCCGGATCAGGCCCAGCCGGTACCGGGCCGCAAACCGCAACCAGAGATCATATTCGGATGAGCCCTGCTCCAGGGTGCCGCATTCCCGGATCAGGTCCCGGTGAAAATACACCGCCTGTCCGCTGAGGTAACACTCGGTCAGCAACAACCTGAAACGGTGATGGCGTAGCAGGAAATTCTTGTACCGCGTAATCCACCGGCGGATTTCCCGGCCATCGGCATCGATGATCCGGGCATATCCCGCCACCCATTTCACATCCGGATTCCCGGCAAAGAAGGCGGCAACCCGGGCAAACGTGCCCGGATAGAACACATCGTCCGCGGGCAACAGGCAGAGAATGTCGCCGGTTGCACGGGCCAGGCCCTTGATCGTGGCGTCCGCCGGCCCATGGTCCCGTTGCGTCTCCCACACGAGATGCCGGTGGGATTTCAACACCTCAAGCGTTCCATCCGTGGATCCGCCATCAAACACCACATGCTCGGTGCCGGGGTATTGCTGGGCCAATACGCTTTGAATGGCCGTCTCGATATACCGGACACAGTTATAGACCGGCGTAATTACACTGATGGTGGGAGTCCCGGTCATGAGCCTCCCGCAGGAGGCAGGCCATGGGAGGCCCGGTACCAGGCCATGGTCCGCTTCAATCCTTCCCGGATATCGGTCCGGGCTTCAAAACCGAACCGGCGCCTGGCCTTGTCAGGGTTGATCAGCCGCCGGGGAATCATCGTCGGCTTCGAGGCGTCAAAGACTACCTCGGCCTTGGGGTATCCATCGATCTCCAGCATGATGGTCAGCAGGTCCCTCAGGCAGTAACCCTTCCCGCTGGCCAGATTGACGGGGTCATAGCTGTCGATATGCTCCATCGCCAGCATCAACCCCTCCACCAGGTCATCCACATAGATGAAGTCCTTGACGTCCCGGCCATCTCCCCAAACCTCCAGGGGGGCGTGCCGTTCAATGACCTTGCGCATCAGCGCGGGCAGTACATGGGACGTTTCCCATTCGAAATCGTCAAACGGCCCATAGGCATTCGCCGGGCGCACCACCACGGTCGTCATGCCCCGTTTCACATGACGGGAATACATGTCGCACATGATCTCACTGAACCGTTTCATCCAGGCAACAATGAAATACTTGTCAAAGAATTCGTTGGTTACATCGGTCTCCACCACCGGGGTATCCGTCACGGGGTACACGGTATTACTGCTGATGAACAGGACCTTTTTCACCCCGGCCTCATAGGCCGCTTCCAGCATGCGCGCATTCATCACCAGATTCGGCGTAAGGTGTGCCAGGGGACGGGTGGCCATCACCGCCGCGCCCGAGGTGACCGCCGCGCACAGGAACACCAGGTCCATACCCTGGCAGACCCGGGCAGTGTCTTCCGCCTGGGTGAGGTCGGCCGACACATACTCGATCCGGTCATCCCGGATTACCGGCGGATGCACATGCACGGTCGCCCGTACCCGGGCGCCCGACTCAACCAGGCGCCGCACCAGGTTACTGCCGATAAAACCCGCTCCGCCGGTCACCAGTATGCGTTTCCCGTCGAACATGGTCGCCTTTCTCCGGCTGTCACCGGTTTCCCGCCGCCACCCCGGCCGGACGCGCATGAAGTTTGAAAATCGTGTTTTCAATGCTGTACCGGTAAAAGACCCGGCGTATCCATCCAAACAGCCGGTTGGGCCGGACATGGCGGATCATCCAGACCAGCAGGGCCCGGAACGGCTGGGGCAGCTTCGCCGCAAGGGCGCCAACCAGGTAGACGTTGAATCGGATATCCTTTTCCCGGTCGCTGAAACACGCCAGGGACGACCGCTCCGAACATCCACTCATGTCACTCTGGTGCGTGTGCGTGTCAATCAGCTGCCGCTCCACACAATAATCATACAACCGGGTTCCCACCATGGGGACCGTCGTCGAGTAGGAGGCGTAGGTCACCTGTCCCCGGTAGCTCATCTCGATGGTGTCGAGGTCATCCTGCAGGCGCGATTCGGGCGCCGCCAGCATGTAGTTGACCCACGTATGAATGCCGTGGCGGCGGATCTTCTTCAAGGTGGCCTCAACATCGACCGGACGCATGCGGCGGCCGAGAACTTTTTCCCGCACATGTTCCGACAGACTGTCCACCGACAGGTGAACCGAATAGCAGCCCGCCTGCTTCAGCAGGTCCAGCAGGTCGTCATCCACGGTATCGAACCGCAGGTAGCAGTTGAACGGCAACCCGATCCGTGCCGCATACTGCGCGGCAAAGGTCTCCAGCCAGGGGTCGGCCTTGACGGCAAACAAGTCATCGCCCAGCTTGATGAATTCGGTGCGGTACCGTTGCTTGACATAGTCCATTTCATCAATCAGCCGCGCCACGGAGAACCGCCGGACAAAGGCGCCCTTGCCCCGGTATAAATCATGATACAGGTTGTTGGCGCAGTAGGTACACTGGAAGGGACACCCGCGCGTGGCATAAAAGGTTTTTTTGGGAGTGTTCTTGAGATAGGAATTCGCCAGCGTCAGGTCCCGGTCCGGAAAAGGCAGCGTATCCAGGTCCTGCACCAGGGGACGCACGTCATTACGTCCCCGGCCCGTGATCAGGTTGGGAACATCATCATAGGAGACTCCCGACTCCACCCGTTCCAGGAAGTCCGCAAAAGCCAGGTCCCCTTCCCCCACGCAATACGCATCCATCCCGCTGTCAGGAAAGGTTTCCGGCGAGAAGGTCGCCTGGGGGCCCCCGAGAATGGATATAAAGGGACGCCGGTTCCGGGCCGCCCGATGGGCCGCCACCAGTTCCTTGAATCCCCAGACATTCGCCGAATAGGCGACCAGTTCCGGTTGTTCCGCATCCACCCGGGCGGCCAGATCATCGCCGGCCACGATGCAGAGCGACGTCAGGTGCCCCCGCTGCCGCGCCACGGCCGAAAGATAGGCCAGGGCGATATGGTCGGCATAATCCAGCTGGTAGATGCAGAACAGGATCTTCATGTCAGGGTACCCGCGGGGATACCGGCTCCTCGATAAAATAGTTCTTTTTCTGGCGATATTCGTCGGCATGCGCCCGATACCATTCCCAGGTCTCCTGCAAGCCCGAGCGCAACGAGGTCGTGGGCTGGTAATCGATGACGTTCCGTGCAAGGGAAATATCCATCACGCGGCGTGGAAACCCGGACGGCTTGCTTGCGTCAAACCGGTACGCGAAGTTCAGGAAACCGTGCAGGGTTTCCACCAGTTCGCGAATGGAACACTCCACCCCGCTGCCCAGGTTGATGAAGGGATGCCCGCCGGTTCCATGGTGAAGCGCCAGCAGGATGCCTTCGGCCACATCCCGGCTGAACGCAAAATCGCGGATCGCCGTCCCGTCCCCCCAGACGACAACCGGATTTTCCCCTTGGGCGATCCGGTACATCAGGGTGGGAATCACCATGGCGTTTGCCGGATCGAAATTGTCGCCCGGCCCGTACACGTTACAGGGGCGCACCACCGAGAAACCGGTCAACCCGTACTGGATGGCATAGGCCTTGATTTGAAGTTCCGCCATGCGCTTGGCCCAGCCCGGGAACTGGTCCATGGGTTCGCCGGCCTGCCCGTCCGATTCGGTAAACACCTCGGCACTGGGATAAGCCCCGATGGAGCTGGTGTAAACCACCCGGGGCACCCCGTTCAACCGGCAGGCTTCCAGCAGGTTCGTGTTGAACATCAGCAACGGGACAAAGAAGCTTGCCGGCTTCGATTTCGTGACTTCAATCGACCCCTTGATCCCGGCCAGATGGAACACGGCATCCATCCCCCGCGTCACATTCCTGCAAACCGTAAAGTCCGTGAGATCCGCAAAACAATGCTCGGCACGGGAATCCACAGTCAACCGGTCCAGCGATACCACCCGTACCCGGGCCCCGGCATCACACAGCAACTTCACCACCTGGCGGCCGATCAGGCCGGTCCCTCCCGTAACCAGGCATTGGCATCCTGAAAAGGCCCGCAGAACATCCGGTTTAATCATCGTCTTTCATACTCCTTGGCCCGGTCACCGGCCGGAAAACGACCACCCGCCTAGAAGGCGTGGCTTTGCCCGCCGTCCACGGCAACCGAGGCGCCATTGATCAGGGAGGCCTGCCGGGAACACAGGAACGTCACCACATCGGCCACTTCCTCCGGGGATCCGAGCCGGCCCAGGGGAAACGTCCGGCGAACCTGCTCGTCAAACGCCGCGGGGTCACGATCCCGCTCGGCTGCCCACCCCGTATCGGGAATCATCAGGGCGCCCGGCGCAACCGTGTTGAACGTAATTCCGCTTTGCGCCAAATCCGCCTGCATGCCCAGGTTCTTCATCAGGCAGGTCTCGGCCGTCTTGGCGAGATTGAACCAGGGTTTTCCCCCGCCTTCCCGGCCGTAAATCGAGGTGATGGTGACGATCCGGCCCCAGCGTTCCGGCTTCATGAGCGGCACCGCCAGGCGGATGAAACGTACCGCCGTCATGACATTCTTCTCGAACACCTCCTGCCAGACCTTGTCATCACTCGCTTCCATCGTGTCCGGACCCCATCGCCCGCCCCCCCCGACGTTGTTGATCAGGATGGACAACGTGTGCCACCGTGCGGTGACCGCCTGCATCACCGCCTGGACCCCATCGGCACCGGCAACATCGGCTTCCACTCCGAAAACATCCACCGGGAAACGGCTTTTTATCTCCGACACAACCGCCTGCAGGCGGGAGGCGGTCCTGGCACAAATCGCAACATGACAACCTTCACCGGCCAGCGCCAGCGCCACGCTCCGGCCGATCCCGTGACTGCCCCCGGTCACCAGCGCATAGCGGCCTTTCAATCCAAGATCCACGTTGCCTCCTGTTCCCCGGGTCCGTTACACGGGCTGCCACACCATGCAGGTATAACCTTCCATCATCAGGCTGCCGAACCCCAGCCGTTTCCGTTTCAGGATCCGGATACGCCGCTCCGATTCCAGCAACTCCAGCCGGGGCAGCAACCCGCGGGTATACCCCCGCTGCCGGTGAAACCGTGCCGCCAGGTAGTCAAAAAGAATATCCTCATCATAGACTTCAACCGTCGGCTCCACATGGATACAGACGGCGGGACGAACATCCAACAGGTAATCCAGGAATGCTTCAAAGTCGCCGGCCAGCTGTTCAATCGCGCCAAAAGTCAGCACCCCGCTGCCGGGCTTGAGCCGGACGTTCCGGTCCGGATGCCGCATGTCAAACAAATGCCCCTGCAACCGTCGCCCTTCCGCAACGCCGATCGCATGGACCAGGTCAACCGCGGACTGGACGAAATCCAGCCCGTGAAGCTCCATCGCGGGAAACAGGTCCGCACACAACACCAGGTTCAGCCCTGTTCCGCATCCGAACTCATGGAGCGATGGACAGCCGGCCAGGTACTTCCCGAACAGCCACGTCCGGAACACCGTCATGTAATCGAGTTCAAAGCGGGGATTCTCGGGTTGCACATACTGCCCGTTCAACCGGATTACCTGCCCATCCCGGATAAACCGGGGAACCAGCGCCTCGCGGGAATGCCCGCTGTTGCGGTAGGCTTCAAGGTTCTCCGCCCACCCGGCAAACCAGGCCTGGGTCCGGGCTTCCTCACCGATCTTCTGTCGATCGGCATCCATCTTCTTCAGCACCTGGAGCACCACCGCGTCCCGGGAAGCCCCTTCCAGGACGCGGAAGCGGAAGTTCGTCTCCTCCATGAGGCGCCGGCAGGCGTCGGAAAAATCGTCGACCGTCGTTCCGAAGGACCGCGCAAAATCTCCAGGGGTTACGGTGGATATCACGGCATCTCCTAGAATGGGCCTTTGAAACGATTTTCATGACTGAAGAACCGTTCTCCGGACAGATCCATTTCCGGCAGGTCCAGCATCCGCTCGATGGTTCGCACGATGGTTTCCGCATTGGGATAAAATGCGTTTTCGAGATGCCGCACCGTCGGGCACGGGGTCTGCGCAAACCCGATCCGCTTGACCGGCCCCTTCAACATCCCGAAACAGGCATCCGACACCAGGGCCGCCACCTCGGCGCTGAACCCGCAATACACCCAGTCATTGTCCGCCACCAGGCACCGGCCGGTTTTTTTTACCGACTCCACAATGATCGCCTGGTCCAGGGGAACCAGACACCGCGGATCCACGATCTCGATGCTCACCCCCCGCCGTTCGAGGATCGATGCCGCATGCACCGCCTCGACATTCATCCACGACGTCGCCACGATGGTCAGGTCCGAACCCTTCCGCAGGATCCGCCCCTTTCCCAGCGGCTCGACAAAGGATCCCTCCGGCACTTCGGCCTCCTGCCAATAGAGCCACCGGTGCTCGAAGAAAAGAACCGGATCATCATCGCGGATCGCGGCTATCAGCAACCCCTTGGCGTCCCGGGGTGTCGTGGGCAGTACCACTTTCAGTCCCGGGATATGGGCCATGACCGCATGCATGCTCTTGCTGTGCTGGAACCCCTGCCCCCAGCCCCGGCCGACAATCGCACGAATCACCAGCGGGGCGCCCCGGCGCCCGCCAAACCCGTACCGGCAACTCGACGCCATGTTGGCCAGCTGGTTCATGGCCAGCAGCAGGAAATCGACACGGATATGTACATGGATCGGCCGTAACCCGTTGATGGCCGCCCCGAGCCCGACACCCGTCATGGCATCCTCCGAAATCGGGGTGTCCAGGCATCGGTCCGGACCGAATTTTTCCAGGAGATGATTCGTGCTCCCGAATATCTTCTTATGGTCGGGCACACCGATCCCATAGATGAAAACCGACGGATCGCGCTCCATTTCCTCCACGAGCGCTTCGTTCAGGGCTTCACAAAAGGTAATCTTACGCACCCGCAAACACTCCTTCATACAGCGCGGATTGGTTGCAGAACTCCGCGGCCTTGGCCTTCTCGACAGCCTGCCGGACCCGCTCCGTTTCCACGGCTTCGATCCGACACAACCGCTCCTCCGGCACCCCCTGCTCCAGCAGCAGACGCCGCCGCAGATCGACCGGATCCCGGGCCAGCCACTCACGATACCCCTCCTCGGTCCGATACCCGGCGTCAAAATCCGTATTGATGCCGACATGTTCCAGATACCGGTAATACCGGCACCGGAGGAACCCGGGACGCTTCCCCTCCCGTATCCGGCCGATCGCCCGCCGCGCCAGATCCCGCACCACCACCGCATCCGTCGAATCTGTCTCCCAGGTGTCGCACCGGTACCCGGCCACCAGTTGGGTGATCGAATCATAACCATGCCGGGTTTCAGGCAGGGTATGCACGGCCAGCCCGTTATCCTCGCACACCAGCAGGATCGGCAACTGCCTGAGACAGGCGAAATTAAGGCTCTCCCAGAAAACCCCGCCCTCCACGGCGCCATCCCCGAAGAACACGGCGACCAGCTTGCCGTTGGCCTGGTAACGGTTGGCAAACGCCAACCCGGTCGAGACCGGGACCGCGCTGGCTACAATGGCCGAGCATCCCATCATCCCGTGTTCCGGGGCGCTCAGGTGCATGGAGCCGCACTTGCCGCGCAACGGGCTTGACGCCCTGCCGTAGAGTTCGGCGAAAAACCCGTCGACATCATCCGTCTTGGCCAGGTAAAGGGCATGCGTGCGGTAGGTACCCATGACCTGATCCGTCGATGCCAGCGCCGCACAGACACCAACCGGGATGGCTTCCTCCCCCATCGACATGTGCATCGGCGTCTTCATTTCGTCCTGGCCATACCAGCGGCGGATAGCCTCCTCCGACCGGCGGATCAGGACCAGTTTCCGGTAGATATCAATCGCCTCGTCGATCATGAAGCCAATCCTTTGATCATCGTGAAAGATACGCACGCCCGGACCGGACGCGCGCGCGCCAATAATCCAGCAGGTCCTGCATGGTCTTTGCAAACGGGATCTCCGGCTGCCATCCCGTATGCTTCCGGAACTTGGAGGTGTCCGGCACCTGGAGATCGGCATCCAGCGGACGCAGCCGGGCGCCTTCCGTTTCCACCCGGATGTCATCCCGGCGCGGAGACAACGCTATCAGGTGCTTCAGCATATCCCCGACTTCGCAGGAAAAGGTTCCCCCGATGTTGTAATAGGAACCGGGCACCGGATTCACGGTCAGCAGGAGATAATAGGCCCGCACCGCATCCCGCACATCCGCCCAGGTCCGGAGCGACTTCAGGTTTCCGGTCTTCACCACGGGCGGAATCAGGTTGTGTTCGATCATGGCGATCTGCTTGGCGAAGGTGGATTCCGCAAACACATCGCCGCGCCGGGGTCCCGTATGGGTAAACATCCGGGTCGACAGCACCTTCTGGCCATAGGCCTCCGCATGAAACCGCGCCAGCAGATCCGTTCCGGTTTTCGAGATGGCATACGGCGAGGCGGGATGAAAGGCGCACTCCTCGTCAATCGGCAGCTTTTCACGTGGAACCCGGCCGAACACTTCGGACGAGGCACAGATATGGATCAGGGGGTCCAGCCCGGGCGCCTTGTGCAACACTTCGAGCAACCGCGCGGTGCCCAGAATGTTGGTGTCCAGGGTCTGGATCGGCGAGGTGAAACTGGTGAGCGGGTAACTCTGGGCTGCCAGGTGGAACACGTACTCCGGACGGCTCTCCTCCACCGCATGTTGCAGCGACAACGTGTCCGTCAGATCCCCGTATACAAAATGAAGCCGGTCCCCGCGGTTCGCGCGATCGAGCAGGTGTTCAACGTTGTCCAGGGGACTTCGCCAGCGGCACATCCCGTAGAGCTCCCAATCCGTCTTTTCCAGCAGGAAGTCGGCAAGATGCGACCCCACCATCCCGGTGATACCCGTAATTAATACTCGTGCGGCCATACCCGGCTCCCGCGGTTCAACCATCCATTTCAGTAATAATTGCTTGTAGTATACACGCAACATACTCCGGAAACAGTGAAAAGATTGCCCGGGCCAACCGGGCACATCCGGGAGTTTGCGCATTGCCGTTGGAGCCGGCCCGAAATCAAGCACGCCGCAGGTTGCACGCCGAGGCCACAAGCGCAGCTTTCCGGTCCCGGCGCCACCGCTTGAGTTCCATTTCACGCTTGCGGGCGGATGAATGATCGGGCTGCGCTTCCGCGTAGACCATCTTCACAGGCAGCCGCACCCGGGTGTAGTATGACGCCTTCCCGGTGTTGTGCTTCTTCTCCCGCTCGACAAGGTCCGGCGTGATCCCGACATAGAACGTCGTGTCCGAACACGCGAGGATATAAACGTACCACGGTCGTTTTACGGCAGGAGCAGTCATCGCAAGCACGGCAAAAACTGGTGCGCCTGGCGAGGATCGAACTCACAACCTTCAGCTTCGGAGGCTGACGCTCTATCCAATTGAGCTACAGGCGCAAATGGAAGTGGATAGATAAAATTCGCCAAAACTATACCGACCCCAGCCGGCAAACTCAACTGAAAGTTACGGAATTGACCGCGCCGGCCCGGGTTTTGTTTTCCGTCTTCCGTTTTCCGTCTTTTATAATCCATACCCCGTGCGTTCCGCAAAGGCCCGCCACCCGGCCAGCACGTCATCCGAAGGCGTGAACGGGATCGGCGGCAATTCCACCGGCGGCAGGCTCAATATTCCTGCAAAAGGCGTTCGCTGCAAGCCCCGGTTCCACGCTTCACGCATCAACGCCGCCAGGTTGACCGTGTCGGCCACGTTGTACGCCAGCAGGGTGTCCAGCACCCGCTGGTCGTGGGTCCGGAGATATTCCCGCCATAGCCACACCGCCGTATACCCGTCCACCCCGTCCAACGCCCCACGCGACATCCCCAACGCCTGCTCACACCGCTTCAACCCACCCCGAAACCCCAGCTTCGCCAGCACAAATCGCAGATCGATGTGCACGGCATGAAACGCAAGCCCGTGATGCTGAACCAGAAAGGGAATGTCAAAACACTTGCCGTTGAACGTGACCACCAATGGATATCGATCCAACACCTCGGGTAACTGTTCCAGATTATCGTCCCAAACGAACCACCGGATTTCCCGCCCGTCATACAGGGACATCACCGTCACGTGGTCCGGACCATACCCCCCACCCGTGGTCTCAATGTCCAGGTAGACACACCGGTCCTGGAACATCCCGTACAGCCGCCACTGCTGGTCGGCCGGCAGATGCGAAGCGAAATGCCCGATATTCCCCCGTTGCAGATGGTCCTCGGACGCCTCGATCGCGGCGCGTATCCGGTCCCGGAATCCCGCCGGCAATCCGTTGCCGGCCGCCCCGAAAACATCATCCCAGGAACAGATCCCGTCCGACCAGAGGCGTTGCTCCCGGTGCGGGCCGACACCCGGTATATGGCAGAATGTATGACGTATCATGATGGATTGTCCGGCTCATAGTATCCCAAATCCCGCCGCCTTCCGCGAGCGGAAAGATGTGTTGCCGGCCAACGCTTTTCCTTATTCAGCACACGACCGGCCCGCCACCCAGCCACCCGGACAGGGCCGACTCCAGCCGGACCCGACGGCAGGCTCGGCAGGGACGCCTCGCCCTTCTACCAAGCGCTCCGCACCATTCCAAACTCTTTTCCTTATTCCATCGCGGTGCCGGCGTACTCGCCCGGACCGCGAGGTAAACACCGGCTTCATCACACGGCCTGCCAACTCCAAAACGCTTTACGCTCGCAACGACCCACCGGGCATGCCATCCTGTCTGCCACATCCATACACCCGGGGGAGACAACCATGGCACGAATCCATCATCCGGCCTTGCACGGCGCCTGGCTCAAGGGCAACACCCACATTCATTCCACCGCCTCCGATGGCGGCATGACCACCGAGCAGATCACCCGCCTGTATGCGGGCGCCGGCTACGACTTCCTTTTCGCCGCGGATCACTGGGTCAATTCCTGTCCCGCCCAGCCCCCGTCCAGTCCCAACGGGTTACGCTGGATCGACGGTATGGAACTGGATGGCCGGGATGAAACCGGCGCCGCCTTCCACGTGGTGTGTCTCGGCAAGGTTCCGGCCATGGACCGCTCCATCGGGTTGCTGCCGGCGCTTCAGAAAGCCCGCGATGCCGGTGCGTTCACGATCCTGGCCCATCCGTACTGGTGCGGCAACACCTTCGACGATGTCTGCCGCATCCCCACGGACGCCATCGAGGTGTACAACCATGTCTGCCACTGGATCAACGGCAAGGGGGAAGGCGAATCCTACTGGCATGCCCGGTTGGCCAAAAACCCGGCCACCCCCGCCTTCGCCGTCGATGATGCACACCTTTCCGAAAACCACCCGGGCTGGAATGGCGGCTGGATCATGGTCAACACACCCGACCGATCCTCCGACGCCATTCTTACCGCCATCCGGGAACGTCGTTTCTATTCCACCACCGGGCCACAATTCCGGTCCATCGAATGCCGCGACGGCCACGTTCATCTGACCACCAGTCCCATACAAATGGCCTGGCTGGTCGGTCCCGCCTGGTGCGGCCGGCGGATTGGAACCATGACGGAACGCCCCCTGGACGAAGTGGATTTCAAGCTGCCGGACGACTGGCCCTATGCCTATGTGAAAATCGAGGATGCGGCCGGCCGGTGCGCCTGGACCAATCCGCTCTGGTCCGGTTGCTGACCGTTTTATTTCCGACCGGTCTCGTCGGCGTGGTCCGGATCCAGCTGTTCCACACCCCACGCACACAGGAAATGGATGCCCAGCAGGACATCCACAT
>Ga0156516_1217_pt4 | contig 15076 bp, 11 predicted proteins | sample RifOxyB3_FD_111911 | JGI IMG/M metagenome (GOLD analysis project Ga0156516, IMG submission 111911) | Lentisphaerae bacterium RIFOXYB12_FULL_60_10
TCTTCGATTTGAGTTACGGGGAAAACTCCACCACCCTGGCGTTCGCCTGGGATGCCCTGCAGCCGACCTTGTCGGCTGCGGAACGGACCATGTTCCTGAACCTGGTACGGCGCTGGTCCTGGGCGGCGTTTGCCGCCCGGCAGAAGGCCGGCACGAACTGGTGGTTCGGTAAACGGGACTGCAACTGGAATACCGTATGTGCGGGCGGGCTTGGCATGTTGGCGCTGGCCATGATGGGCGACGCTCCGGAAGCCCCCGGCATCCTGCGGCAGGTGGAAAAGAGTTTCCGTCCGTACATGCAACATCTCAACGAACTGGATGGCGGCTGGCCGGAAGGTATCGGCTACTGGGGATACGGCATGCGGTACGCCTTCCTGTACCTGTTGTCCTGGGAACAGACCATGGGGCGGGAGCATCCCTTGATGCGCTTGCCGGGCGTGCGTAAGACGCTGGATTTTCCGCTGGATTTCTCGCCGGACGGCGTTCCGTGTAGTTTCGGCGACGTGAATCGATATGGCGTGAACCCGTTTCATTATGCCCTGGCGGAACGGTTCGGCCGTGGTGATGTGGTGCGCCGGCTGGATGCCCTGTATGCCGGTGGACACCCATCGACCAGGCAGAAGCAGGAATCCTGGCCGAATGCCGTGGAACTGCTGGCCTTCCATCCCCGGAGGATCCGCGGCCGGACGCCCGTGCAGCGGAATGTGGTCCGCCGCTACCGGACGCTGGATTGGTACTGGATGGCGGACCGGTGGCCGGATCCAAATCTGTACGTGTCGATCCGGGGCGGTACCACCGAGGTGCCGCATGGGCATCTGGACCTGACCTCGTTTCATTGCGTGGCGGGTGGTGAGGCGCTGGTGACCAGTCCCCATGTGGAATACCTGGACACCACATTCAGTCCGCGCCGGTGGGAGATCTTCGAGATGACGCCGGGCGCGAACAACGTGGTGATGATCAACGGGGTCGGGATTGTCCGTCCTTCAACGGTGCAAAGCCGTGCCCTGAAGGTGAAGGGGTGTCCGGCGGTGCGGCTTGAAGCCACGGCGGCGATGGGCGGTATGCGTGACGGCCGGGCGGCCCGTTTCTATGGCCGGTTCATGATGCTGCTGGGGGCCGATGCCCTGCTGGTGCTGGATCATTTCGAGCTGATGCATTTCGGGCGTATGGAGGTGCGTTTCCATACACCGGGCGCCGTAACGGTTCGGGGTGCGGGCGTGCGGATCAAGGGCAAGCGCCGACAGGCAAGCCTGGTGTTTGATGCCACGGTTCCGGGTGTCGTCCGGACCGGGATCGCGCCCACCACATCACCGGGACCGGATTACCAGATGGTCCGTTGGGGCACGCGGGACCTGCACCAGGGGGTGACCTTTGCCTCGTTGCTGGTGCCGGGAACCGGTCGGGCCCGGGTAGAAGTGAAGGCGGATGGCCGGCGGATCCGGGTGATGGCGGTGGCGGGGAATCGGCAGTATCGGATGGTTTTCACGGACCGGCTGATCCCGGCCTGATCTGGTCTGGCTGGTGGTGGGCAGGCCGTGTGATGAAACAACGGGCTTCCATTTCGGGGCAAGCGGCTTCGCGTGATATGGCCCCAACCGCGGCGTTGTCGCCATCGGCGCATACCAGGAGTATGGCGCCGACGGCTCCGCCTTGCGGCTGGAGCCATCTAACGCGAAGCCGTTGCCCTTGTCGAAATGGAAGCCCGGGTTTACCTCGCGGTCCGGGCGAGTACGCCGGCACCGCGATGGAATATGGAAAAGAATTCGAGTTGCGCGTGACGCATGGAGGGCGAACGTCCTCGTGAGCCGTCTGGGGTTGGGGACGGGAGGCTCGTCAGGGACGGCTCGCACTACTAGGAATGGAGGGCGGCGCGTCGGAACGATTGAACGGTTTCGTCGGCGGTACGGTCCCAGGAGAATGCCCGGGCCCGTTCGCGGGCGAGTCGTATCATTGGTTCGCGTTCCGATGGCGGCTGGAACAGCAGGGTTCGCATGGCGTCGGCCAGCCGGGCCGGATCGCGCACATCGGCATAACGCACCCGGTCGCCACCCAACTCCGGTATGGAAGCTTCCTGGGCGGTCAATACGGGGGTTCCCGCCATCATGGCTTCGAGTATCGGCAGACCGAACCCCTCGTAGAGGGAGGGAAACACAAAGATTGCTGCCTGCTGGTACATGCCGATCAGTTCCGTACGGGATACCCGTTCGAGCCGGTGGAAACGGGATGGGTCTGCGATGCCTGACAGGGCATTGAGAATGGCAGGTTCGCCCCGGCGGGCTTTGCCGATCAGCACGAGGTGGTGTGGAATGGTGGACTGGATCCGGCCATAGGCATCGACCAACCGGTTCATATTCTTGTGCGGGTAGGTGTTGGAAACACACAGGATAAAGGGCTGGTTTGCCAGGTTGCCGGGCAGTGAAGGATTGGTCACCGGCTCGGCAAAACAGGGATCGGCAGCCAGGTAGGTGATATCAATCCGGCCGGGATCGGCATGGTACAGGGTTACCACTTCGGATTTTGAGAACGATGAAATGGTGACGATCCGGCGTGCACGACGGGCGGCCAGGCGGGCCAGGGCGTCGGTGACGATCCGGGTCAAGAGTCCGAAATCATCCGGGAACCGGCGGTATTGCACGTCCAGGATCGAGACTATCTGGGGGCAGGGGGACCGGTGGGGGCAGGTGTAGCCGGGGGACCAGAGCAGGTCGAGTTTTTCCGAGGGCAGGGCCCAGGGGAGGGTGGTCTGCTCGTGGATGACCCTGCCGTAGCGGTTCGTCGCCTGTACGGGTAGGGAATGAAAGGTCACCTGCGGGAATGCCGCAAGTTCCTGCCGGAATACGGGATCGTTCTCACGGTTGGTGAACAGGATGAGATCGATATCCGGATGACGGCGGGCGATGGCCAGAAGCGTCTCACGCGTGTAGGTTTCGGTTCCACCCACTTCGCCGGGGATCATGAACAGTGTATTGACGCCTACCCGCATGCGGATTTCCTCTCGCGGCGTTTTTCCATCAGGCGATAGATCCCGACGATGCCCCAGCGGACGCCCAGGTGAAGCAGGGACTGGGGCGACCAGCGGCCGGCATCCGCAGCGGCGGTTTCCCATTCCTCCTTGAATTGACGGCTGTACCAGCCGCCGCTGATCGAGGCAGGATGCCAGCGGAAGTCCGCGAGTGGGGGTCCGGGAATGCGTACCGCGCCACCCTGCCGCCAGAGGCGGAGGATGTAATCATAATCCCAGGCGGCCTTGTAGTCTTCGCGGAGAAACCCGGCGGCCAGCATGGCGTCGCGTCGGAAAAACATGGCGGGTTGCGATATGTAGTTGATGGTTTGCACCATGAACCGGCAGGAGAAAGGGAAGAATGCCTCCTTGAATCGGGTGATGCCGCGGCGGATTTCCGCGCCCTGTTCGTTGACGATGCGGCACCGGCCGAATGCCAGCGCCTTGCGGGGATGGCGTTGGAAGGCGTCGGCCACCCGTTGCAGGGCGCCGGGTTGGTAACAATCGTCCGCGTTCAGCCAGGCCACGATGTCGCCATTGGCCAGACGCAATCCCTTGTTGATGGCGGAGGCGGGGCCGCGGTCCGGTTCCACGATCAGGTGGCGGAGGGAGGCCCGGTGTTGTTCAAGCAGGGCAACCGAACCGTCGCTGCTTCCGCCATCCACCACAATGTGGTCGATTTCCAGGCCGGTGGCGGCCTGTTGGCGGACGCTGTCCAGGGTGGCCGGGAGAAACCGGCCGCTGTTGTAGCTGGGGGTGACGATGGTGATCTTCATGTGTGACGGTACCGTTCCATGGGGCCAAGCAAGGTTGTAACGGCTTGCGGGGTAACCCGTCAATGGCGTTCCTCGCTTGACCCGGTGAGCCGGCTGTGCGTGAATCCCCTGACTTCACAACCCCTGGAGGAAACCATGATCAAGCTGTCGCCCCGTCCCGTGATTCGCTGGCCCGGCAAGAAACCCCGCTCGACGCCCATTCCCCGTGCGCGGGATCCATACGTCAACACGCCGCTGTTCCCGCTGACGCCGGGGGCGGACGGTCTGGATCGGTTCTGGATCAGTTCCTTCAATGCGGCGTTCGGATCGCTGGGGGTCATGGTCACGGAAATGGGGGAGAGCCGGCTGTATCCGTTCGGCACGTTCCGGTATCCGGGTTTCTACAGCGTGGCCCAGACCGATCCGGAAACGTTGTGGTTGTGCGGGAACCTGGCGTCGGTTGTGCGGCTTGATCTGCGGACCGGGAAATTCAAAGCCTACGAGACCGGCGCGCCCGGCGCACTGGTGTTTGCCGGCATGGCGCATGATGCTGCGAGCGGCAAACTGTTTGCGGTGGCATTTCCGGGAACCCGACGGCTGACCGGCTTTGTGTTCGACACCCGGGCCTGCCAACCGGTCAAGGTGCTGGACCCGCTGGATAGCCTGGATCATTACATGCGCAGCAGCATCGCCAACCGGGATGGCACGTATTCCATCCAGTGCCAGTGTCCCGGCCTGACCTTCCTGCGGTGGGATCCGCGCGATGACAGCGTGCGGTTCGATGTCATCGCGGAGACGGTAGACCTTCATGGGGAGGGTAGTCACGTTTGCCGGACGATCCAGGACGATACCGGCCGGGCTTATCTGCCGGGCCGGGGTTGGTACAACGGGGCGACGGGCAAGGTGGAGACGGGACCGGAAGCGCCCGGAGAACGGGGAACCTGGTCGATCCGCGATGGTGATTGGGCCTACGGAACGGACCAGTCGAAATTCCGCCGGTGGAATATGAAGACCGGCGAACTCCAGATCATCGGATCAGCCGCAGGTATGAATTTCCAGAACACCGCGTTGACGCGGTCCGGCCGGCTGGTCAGTGTGAACAAGGACGGGCAATTCATCCGGATGATTGCGGCAACCGGCGAATTGGAAATGAGCCGGTTACTGCCGACCGACTCCGTACAGCCGGCGGATTGTGTGATCCGGATTGACCGGGACCGCCTCCTGGGCACGCCGTTCATTACCCAGCGGTTCTGGGAGGCCAACCTGCGGACCAAGCAGGGATTCGATTGCGGGGCGGCCGCGCCCGGCGGCGGGGAGATCCTCCGCGTATGGAATCTCAACCGGCGGATTTACCTGGCGGCCTACACGGGTGGGGAGTTGATGGAATATGATCCGTCCCGGCTGCCGCGTTTTCCGGAGAATCCGCAGGTGGTGGCCAAGCCGCCGACGGGGATGCGGCCGGTGGCGGCCGCCGATGATGGGCGCCGGATCTTCTATGCCTGCAGCCATCATTACGGTCACCTGGGATCCGTGCTGACGCGATACGACACGAAAACGGGTCTGGCCTTCTACAAGGACAATCCGTTGCCGGACCAGCAGATCATCAGCTTGTGCTACGATCGGGCTTCAAAGAGCCTGCTGGCCGGGACCACGAACGATGCCGACTGTGCGAGTTGTCCACCTTCCACAAAAACCGTTTACCTTGCCCGCCTGGATGCCGACACCCTGGACGTCCTGAAACAGGTCCCTGGACCGGACGGCGCCAGTGGGCTTCGTGTGGTCGGCCCGATGGGACGCGGGAAGTGGCTTGTGACGGCCGGGTTTGGTGCCGGGCTTTATGGAAATGCATCCACGACAGGGTGGTTTATCCTGGATGGTGCGGAATTCAAGATGCCTGGGAAAGATGCGATCCGGTTTGTTGACGGATGGACCGGACATGCGGAGTATGCAGGTCGACCGGGCCGTTTCGTGTTGCAGGTGGGGTCCCGTATCGAATTATGGGATATGAACCGCGTGCATCGGCTCAAGGTCCTGGGTGACAGTGAGCACCTGTGTCACTTTTTTGTGCAGGGGCATGACCTGCTGGTTTGGAGTGCATGGGACGTGTTTGTACTCGAGAACGCGCTATGACCGATCGTGAACGGTTTGTGGCGGTGGCGACGTTTCAAACGCCGGATTATATTCCCATTTTCGGGTTTCCGGGTGCGCCGGGTATGGCGGGAGGTGCGCTCAAATGGACGCACCAGAACCTGGTGCGGACCGGGATGCCGGCCCATGTCGGGGGGTCCTATGATGACTGGCAGTGCCGCGACGTGGAGAGTTGGTACCGTTACTGGGGGACCACCGGTCCCCTGCATGTGGATTTCACGCTTGAACAGGATTGCCCGGGTTGGCGGACTACGACGCGGGTGGAAAATGGTTATGAAATCATCGAATCCGAAACCGGCGCCATCACCCGGCAGGTGGTGGATAACGCCAACATCTACATCATGCCGGAATATGTGCGGTACGACGTACGGGACCGGGCATCGTGGGAATTCGTCAAGGACCGCCTGACCCCGCGCCGCACGCTGAATCCGGATGAACTGGCCCGGCAGGCGAAACGGTTTGAGCAGCACGACCGGCCATTGTTCATCCATGTCCGGGGTGTGTATGGTTTTCTGCGTGGGATGTTCGGACCGGAAGCGCTGAGTTACATGCTGTACGATGATCCTGAATTGATTGCGGACATGGTGCAGTGGATGACGGAATATACCCGTCGGTACCGGTTGCCGTTGATCGAGCGCCTTCGGCCGGACGTGGTCCATATGGGTGAGGACCTGTGCTACAACCATGGCATGCTGTGGTCGCCGGAGCATTTCCGGCAGTATGCGGGTCCTTATTACCGGATGGTCTCGGATTGTGCACGGGCATCGGGTGTTCCGTTGGTCGCGGTGGATAGCGACGGGAATGTCATGGAGTTTATCGATACCGCCGTTCCGTTCGGCCTGAATATGCTGTATCCGTTCGAAGTGAAGTCCGGAAACGACCTGTTCGAGTTACGGCGGCGGCATCCGCGCTTTGTCTGTGCCGGCTGGCTGGAAAAGGAAATCATCAACGAAGGGAACGAGTCACAGATTGACGCCGAGTTGATGCGCAAGGTGCCGTCGTTATTGAAGCAGGGCGGTTATTTCCCCAACGGCGATCACGGGATCCAGCCGCCGGCAACTTTCCGCGGGATGTGCCGGTTCATGACGCTCCTGCACGAACTGTGCGGCAATCCCGAAGGCGAATTCCCGAGGGGATAGGTTTCCGGAACCATCCGGTAGTCCATTCACCGTCCGTATGAGAGCGGACGGCACGGTATCCGTGTTTCCGATAGGCTTGTCGGACTGCCGGATATTGCGTGGTCAGGATGCCGGACAGGATCAGGTGGCCGCCGGGGTGGACCCACTTCGTGAGGCGCGGGGCAGCGGTTTCCAGGATGCCGGCCAGCACGTTGGCAACCACGATGTCGTGCCGGCCCGGTGATGGCATGCGCAGCAGGTCGGCAACGCGACAACGGATGTGACGGGTCATGCCGTTGTGATGGATGTTGTCGCGGGCGATACGCACGGCGGCGGAATCGTTGTCGATGGCTGTTACGGGGTGGCATCCCAGGCGGGCGGCGGCAATCGACAGGATGCCGGATCCGCATCCGACGTCCAGCAGGGACGACCCGGGATGCCGGGCGATCAGGGGATCCATCAGACGCAGGCAGGATCGTGTGGTGGCGTGTTGACCGGTTCCGAAACTCATGCCCGGATCCAGTTCGATGACACAGTCCCCCGGGCGTGTTTTCCAGGATTCCCAGGAGGGCTTGATGACCACGCGGTCGGATACGCGTCGTGCACGAAAGTGCGCCTTCCACGATTCCGCCCAGTCGGCGCCGGGCATCAGCCGCAGGGTAAGGCGGGTGGAAGGGGTCCGGTGGATGAGGAGGGCGGCCTTCAGTTGTTTGCGGGTTGACTCGGCGGCACGGCGTGATGCATGGAATCCCTGGAACAAAGCCAGACCGCGTTCGAGCGAGGTGGTTTCCACCAGGTTAAGTTCCAGGGGTTCCAGCCAGATTTCCACGGCGGGTGCCTGAGCCAGGGGGACGCGCAGGGTGACAACCTGGAGGGGTTTGATGGTGCGATGGGCGGGTTTTGGCTGGCTAGTCACGGTTGAAACTCCAGATTTCGGCGGGCGGTTTACGGCCGGATACCCGGTCCGCGGGGGTGGTTGGATATCCGACGCTGAGCATGGCATCCAGACGGGTGCTGCGTGGCAGGTTAAGGGCCCGGCAGACGGCACGTGCGTTGAACCAGCCCAGCCAGCAGGTCCCGATACCCAGTTCGGCGGCCTGCAGGGTGAAGTGATCAACCGCGATGCCGATATCCAGCAGGCCGAATTGAACCCCGCGGAGCAGCCCGCCCAGACGGGCGGCGTATCGGGAGTTCTCGCGAGCGACCACCACCAGGACCGGCGCCGCAGCGGCAAAACGGTTCATGGTGTAAATGCCCCCGAACGCTGCTTCGGCCACCCGGGTACGGAGGGACGGGTCGTCCACAACGATGAATCGCCAGGGTTGGGAATTGCAGGCGGAAGGCGCCAGGCGGGCGGCTTCGAGACATTGTTCAAGCAGGGGACGCGGCACAGGGTCCGGACGATAGTCACGTACACTGCGGCGTTGTCGGACCAGTTCAAGAAACGTCATGCTGTGCTTTCTTCTATGTTATTCGGACGCGCAAGCTGTCGGAAGGCTTCATAGGCCACGATGGCGGCCGCCGTGGCCAGGTTGAGGCAGCGTGCGTGCGGACCCGGCATGGGGATGTTCACCAGTTGACCGGCGTAAGTGGTATAGAGCGGTTCGGGGAATCCGCCGGATTCGGAGCCGAGCACGATATGGGTTCCGGGTTTGAAATGGTACTCGTAGCAGGACCGGGTACCCTTTGAGCTGACCATGCACAGCGCGGACGGTTGCTCGGTTTCGAGAAACTGTTCCCAGGACCGGTGGAGGGTCAGGTCCAGATGTTCCCAGTAATCGAGGCCGGCCCGGCGCAGGTGGCGGTCCCGCAGGTTGAATCCCAATGGCTGGATCAGGTGCAGGCGCATGTCCAATGCCACGCACACGCGCCCGATGGCGCCGGTGTTATGCGGGATTTCGGGATGGACCAGCACCAGGCTCACATTCATGGCCTCATCCTATCGTGCAGGGACTGGCGGTGCAATGCGGAGATTGGTCTGGTTGGAGCCATCCGCGGGGATGGGGAAGTGTTCAGTTTTCAGAGGTCAGTATTCAGAGGAAAAATAGGGCGGCGGAGCGCCCTGTAGCCGCGATCGGTGATCGCGGATCTGGGAAGGCCGGGGTCACCCCGCCTTTGCACAGACGCTTCGGCGAGGCGCACCGACCCCGGCTACAGCCAGATGCCATCTGACGCGAAGCCGTTGCCCTGATCGAATTTCCGATACTATTGGATTTTGCCGAAGGCGCGGACACCGGCCGGGAGGGTTCCCTGTTTATCCAGTTCGTCGTAGGCCAGGTTGAACGCGTCGGTCCATGCCAGGGGGCGGGCCGGGTAGTTTCCGGCAAACCAGGTATGGGGGATGGTCCAGCGGGATTCCGGCCGGGTGTTCAGGAAGATATACTTGTAGAACTCGACGGAATCCTTGAACCCGATCTGCGGCATGCAGTCGTTGCAGAAAAAGTCCATCGAGACCCGGTTTCCGACCAGTTCGCTGACCCGCTTGAGGTTGCAATCCCGGAGCCAGAACTTGTAGTGGGTGATGTTGGTATCCTGAAGGGTGGCCGGAACGGAGTGTTCAATCGGGCCGGAAACGTGGATGTGGAGTTTGCCGACCGCTTCGCCGATCTCCTTGAGGTAGGGCGCCTCGAACTCCGCGTAGTGTTCGGGACTGAACTGGGAGCGGATCTCGGAGCAGATGCAGTACGCGCCATCCAGCAGGTAGGTATGATCGGCGATCAGGCGGTCCCCGGCGATCCGTTTGCATGCCAGGATATGTTCGATGATCAGGTCGGTGGCCATCCGCAGGAGCTGGTGCATTTCCTTCGGGTGCGTGTAGAAGCTTTCCAGGAGCAGGGTGGATCCCGTGGCGTAGTTGACCGTGTCACAGGGACCGGTGGTGACCATATGCGGGATATGGTAATGGCCGGCGGTGCTGTCCATGTAATACTGCAACACCTTCAGACTTTTCGACAGCCAGGGACAATCCTTGACCGGCTTGAGTTTCAAATGGGCGACTTCGCTCATGGAGCTGATGCTGGGGCGGGCCTGGGCGGACAGGTGTCCTCCCGGACCTTCCAGTTCCACCGTGGTTCCAAACGGTTCGGAAAGGCGCTGGGAATGTCCGTAGAAGCCACGCCGGATGAAGATGACCGGGAACGCATCCCGCCGGTGCTTCGACTGGGCCAGCATGGCTGCGTTCACGATGAACTCGCGGATCGTCTCGTCGTATTCCAGGACGCGCGGCATGGAGCCCGCGAGCCGGATCTCCGTGTCGGGTCCGGTCAACCGGGCCGCATCGGGCAGGGCAAACGCATGCGGGAAAATGCCCAGTGGTCGCCCCAGTCCTTTGGGTGAGGTGAAGCGATTATGTGTATTCTTCACTTCTTTCCATTGTTCGGTTGAAAGGGTTGGGAACGGTCCGAATGTCGTGGCGTTTGTCATGGTTATCCTCTCTCTATGCTTGATATATGCGCTAATAACACTTACAACGCCTTCACGTTACCGCAATCAGGGAATGAAGCCAATAGGTGGAAGTCACCTGTATTTGTATAAAAGGCACTACCATGATCGAGTTTGTAAGCGTGTCACGATTCGATTCGAAGGCCCGGGCGCGACGGTCCCGGCATAGTTTTGTTGAAGATCGTTTGCTGCTTATAAGGTCGGGACGCTTCTCGGCCCGGATTCAGGGTCAGGCGATTGAGGGAGGGGTGGGGGATGTTGTCCTGTTTCCTTCCGGTGTCACCATTACGGACCGGTCGTATGCCGGGGACTTGCTCCGGTGTGTGCATGTACTGTTTCGCTGGCCGGGCCGGCCGGCGTCGATTCCGTTGCAGGTGGCTGATACGGAGGGACGCATGGCCTTGTTGGGGGAATGGTTGCTGGGGGAATCGGCGGCGCATGTCATGAGCCGGCCGGCGATCCGGCATGGCTATGTGGCGGCCCTGGCGGGAGAGTATCTCCGGCTGGCCCGCAAGGATGAACCGGCGCTGGTACGGGGTGTGCGGGAATACGGGGTGCGGCATCTGGCGGAACCGTTCCAGCTCCATGACCTGGCCGGGCATATGCATTTGCACGAGCGGTACCTGATCCGCAAATTCAAACGGTTGTGTGGGATGACGCCGATGGCTTTTCTGCGGCGTCAACGGCTGGAGCAGGCACGTCGGCTGGCCTATGAAACCGATGCGCCGCTCAAGGCCATTGCCGACCAGGTGGGGATCGGCGATCCCTACCAGCTTTCCCGGCTGTTCAAGGCTTGTTTCGGGGTTGGTATCCGGGAATTGCGCAAGGCCCGGCTTCGATAATCCGTTGTCCGGCGTGGAAGTCTGGGGCGTATCTTCGCGTTCGTACATTTTCGCTGGAGCCGGCCCTAGTATGGGTGGGTAGCTGGCCGGGTGATGAACCGGCGGGCTTCCATTTCGGGGCAAGCGGTTTCGCGTGATATGGCCCCATCCGCGGCGTTGTCGCCATCGGCGCATACCAGGAGTATGGCGCCGATGGCTCCGCCTTGCGGTTGGAGCCATCTGACGCGAAGCCGTTGCCCTTTTCGAAATGGAAGCCCGTGTTTACCTCGCGGTCCGGGCGAGTACACCGGTACCGCGATGGAATAAGGAAAAGAGCTGGAGCTGTGTAGCGCACCAATCGATGATTCGCGTGTATCAAATCGCAGTTGCGCCCGGAGTCTGTATCCTTGCAGATGGGGACTGCCCGCGTTATAACATCACGGTATCATGAAAAACGTGAACCGTGTGACCAGGCGCCGAACCGTGGCCGAACCTGCCCGGGTGACGGAAGTCCTGGCGGAAGCCGATGTCCTCATCTGCGGGGGTGGCCCGGCCGGTGTGGGGGCGGCCCTGGCCGCTGCGCGCAACGGGGCCCGGACAATCCTGATCGAGAACCAGATTTGCCTGGGCGGCATGGCAACGGCGGGGATGGTGAACCGGCTTGGCCCGTACCATGACCAGCAGCAGATCATCCTCGGCGGTCTTCCCTGGGAAATCCTGCGACGCCTGATCGACCGTGGCCTGGCCCAGGAACCCGTGATCTGCGAACCCGGGCGATGGCAGGACTACTGGCTCGTGTTCGATCCCGAAGGGATGAAGTGTCTGCTGGATGAACTGATGGAGCAGGCCGGGGTGACCGTCTTGTTTGCCGCCCAGGTGGTGGCGCCGATTCTGCATGGCCGGGCGATACGCGGAGTGGTTATCGAGAGCAAGTCCGGCCGCCAGGCGGTGCTGGGCAAGATCGTGGTGGATGCGACGGGGGACGGCGATGTCGCGGCCCGGGCGGGGGCCCCTTTTGCCGTGGGACGGGCCGGTGACCGGTTGACCCAGCCGGCCACGCTGTTCTTCAAGTGTCTCAACATGGATTGGCCCCGGGCCTTTGACTACACGAACCGCCACGCGAAGCGGCTACTGAAGGAGGCACGGAAACTGGGGAATGATTTTGTCCTTGCGGGTACGGACAACTGGCTGCATCCGGAAGAGACCTACTTCAACTGTCTGCATGAACATGATGTCGACGGAACGGATGTCCGGGACCTGAGCCGGGCGGCCCGGAATCTCCGGCAGAAGATGTGGCGGAACCTGGAACTGTTGCGGCGGCATGTGCCGGCCTGCAAGCGGGCCAGCCTGATCACCTCGGGTGCGACCGTCGGGATCCGCGAGACGCGCCGGATCACGGGCGAATATGTGCTTGGGATCGAGGATGTGCTGTCCGGTCGCCAGTTCGAGGACCAGGTGTTCCGCTATGCCTGCTACGTGGATATCCATGAGCCGCGTCCGGGCCGGAAATCGCGGCTGGCCGGCCGCACGCTGGAACCCGGGGTGGCCTACGGGATCCCCTACCGGTGTCTGTTGCCCCGGAACGTGGAGAACCTGTTGGTGGCCGGCCGTTGTTTCTCGGCCACGCACGAGGCGCTGGCATCGGCGCGCATGATGCCCTCGTGCATGGCGATGGGCGAGGCGGCCGGCACGGCCGCTGCCCCCTCGATCCGCAACGGGGTGTCGCCCCGCCGTATCGACGTGAACGTGCTGCGAAAACAGCTGGCAAAACAGGGGGTCCGCTTGTAACGACCGGCATCCGGTGGGATGCCAAGGTGATGACCATGGAAAATTATTTGATATACCTGTTGGGTGGCGGTGCCCTGGGCGTACTGGGCGGGATTGCTGCGCGGGTCATGGCCCGGATCCATGATCGTCGGAACTACCTGGTTCAGAAGGCGACGCCGCTGCCGTTGGGGTTGGTCAACGTTTCGGATGATGTCTGGTTGACCGGCGCCCTCGTATGCGAGTCGCCGATCCATCCTCCCCACTTCGGTATCGACTGCGTCCATTTTGACTACAAGCTGGAAGAGAAGGTCACGGAGACCTATCGGGATTCCAAGGGGAATACCCGGACCCGTACGAGCTGGAAGACCCGGCAACACGCCCGGGAAACGGCTCCGTTCAGGCTTTGTGAAGGGGAACAGGAAATTGTTATCGATGAGACGTCGGTTGAGTTCCAGTATTTGGAATCGCGTACCGATACGGTGGGGTCGTGGCGTCATACGGTCAAATTTTGTGCCTATCCTTCCGCGGTCTGTGCCGTGGGAGTGGTTTCGGAAGGGAAGCAGCGGCTGGAGAAGTGTGACCCCATTCCCTTGATTGTCACCCCGTTATCCCGGGCGGACTACCTTGCGAAGGTTGAATCGTCCGAGAAGCTGGGGCGACGTGCCGGCTCGATACTGTTGATGGCGGGACTGGTGGCGTTGTTCTACGGGTTGTTTGATCATTTGGATATTCCCGGTCCATCCGGCAAACGTTTCTCGGCACCCATCCTGCTGGCAGCGGCCATCCCTTCCGTGCTCATATTTGTGGTTCACTGGCTGATTTCCACCTTCAACACCTTTGTGGAATACCGGCAGCGGGTATCGAATGCCTGGAGCCAGGTGGATGTCGACCTGGCCATGCGGTACCAGTTGATTCCCCAACTGGTCAGCGTTGCCCAGGGATACATGACCCATGAGCGGGAACTCCTGGAATCGTTGACCCGGGCGCGGACCGATGCCGCTGCCGGCCGCGATCGCAAATTGGCGGTGGAAGGCCAGGTCGCCAGCCAGATGGTAACCCTGCTGGCACGGGTGGAGGCATATCCGGATCTCAAAGCCCAGTCGGTCCTGGCAACAATGGCCCGAGAGATGACCGCCATCGAGGAAAAGATTGCCCATGGCCGGACCATCTACAATGAGGCCGTGACGGAATACAATACCACGGTCACTGTGTTTCCGCAGAACCTGCTGGCGACGATTTTCCGTTTCCAGCCGGTTGGATTGTTCACCCTGCCGGTTGAACAGACCGCCGCTCCGGTGGTTTCCGGACTCGGCAGTTGTTAGACATGAAAAATAAAGGGTGGTTGAGGTGTAGTGCCCACTTGAACCTCTTAATGGAGAGGGCATCCGGGGATCGCGCCGAGGACAATACATGGTGCGGTGGCAGGAGAAATGATGAAGACCGTCATGGCGTGTATACTTGCAGTGCTCTTTGCATCCGGTTGTGCTACATACAATGTCCGCCTTTCTGGACGCGAATATGTGCCTGAATCTCATTCGCGTATGTATCCCGAGCGGGTGTATCCCGCGACGGTGGAAGATGCACGCTGGATTTCATTTCTTCTCCTTGCGCCTCTAGCTGTCGCAGTGTCAAGTGATGAGCCAGGTTCCTGCTGGATGGCCCTGTGCGCTTTCCCAATTGGTCTTGTGGGCATCATCGATATGCCGTTCTCACTAGTTTCAGACACAATCATGTTGCCTCTGGATTTAATGGGCAAGGGAAGAGTGCGTGAACAAGCGGCGCCGGCAGGGCAAGAAAGAGAATTCATTCTGAATGTTGGACAAACGAACACAAATGTTCCAAATACCATCCTCGTTTCCTCCTCTGGATATCCGCAGTGCCAAGCATCATTCCGGCTTCCTTCCGGTGACGACCCGGTGGTAGTGGAGATTGGTGAAACCTTTCGTTCTGGTGGCCCTCCGCGAACCTATCGGTTGGTCTATGCAGATTCCGAGAAGGCCCTTATCGTTTTCATCCCCGACAGTG
>Ga0156516_1237_pt2 | contig 15006 bp, 10 predicted proteins | sample RifOxyB3_FD_111911 | JGI IMG/M metagenome (GOLD analysis project Ga0156516, IMG submission 111911) | Lentisphaerae bacterium RIFOXYB12_FULL_60_10
TATCCGGCACGAAGGCGGTGTCGGGAGGCAGGGGACCGAGGATGGTGAGGCCATCTTGCCGGGCCTGGGCGATGGCGGGGAGAATCAGGCGGGTTTCCTCGGTGCCGAACAGGCCGGATTCGCCGGCGTGCGGGTTGAGCCCGCAGACGGTCAGGCGCGGGTCGGACTTACCGAGCCGGCGCAGGGCGTCGGCGGTAAGGCGGATCGTGTCGAGGATGCCCTCGATGGTCAGGCGGCCGGGCACATCGGCCAGCCCGAGGTGAATGGTGACGAGGCTGACGATCATTTGGTCGGAGGCCAGCATCATGGCATGACGCCAGGCGCCGGTCATGTTGGCCAGCATTTCCGTGTGGCCGGGGTAGGGGATGTCGGCCAGGTGGAGGGCGGCCTTGTTGATCGGGGCGGTGACCAGGGCAACGGCACGGCCGCGGATGACCGGGTCAACGGCAGCCCGGATCGAACGGAAGGCTTCGTGGCCGGCGGCTGCCTGGACGCGGCCGGGTTCGATGGTGCGGGCGCCGAGCGGCAGGCCGGTATCCAGCCAGGCGCCGGTGACGGGTGAAGCGGAACCGGCCAGCCAGTCGGCGATGGGGATGACCGTTTCGGGCGGGGGCAGTCCGGCGGCGGATGCCACGCGGCGGGCGAGTGCGGCTGAACCGACGACCAGCGGCCGGCATATGGCCTGAACGGCGGGTTCCCGGAGGGCACGCAGGCAGAGTTCCGGGCCGATGCCGGCGGGGTCGCCCATGGTGATGAGGACGGGAGGGGTCATGGGGTGTTGTCTCCGGGGGCGGGGTCGACGGAGGCGGGGGTTACCGTGACAGGCACGATTTCTTCCGTCTGGTGCTGCCAGAGGTTGCGGGTGGTGAGGAAGATGCCGACGAGGGCCACCAGGGCGAGTGCGGCCAGGATGGAGACCAGGATGTGGTGGCGGTTGATCCAGTCGAGGATCGGATGGAGCACGGCGCGGATCAGGCGCTGGTGATGGTGTTCGGAGAGGTGGGCCGGCGCCATGTGGATGTCCGTGGCGCGGGCCCGGTGCAGGAGATCCAGGGTGCGTTGGATGTCCGCGGCGGCTGCCTGGCAGGAGTCGCACTTGCGCAGGTGTTCCCGCACGAGGTCGGCGCGGTTGCCGCCGAGTTCGCGCGTCATGTAGTCGAACAACACCTCCTGGATGTCGTCGCAGGCCATGCGGCTGACGGCGGGGGTGTGATGGTCCGGCTGGGCCGGGGTGTTGGAGGGGGTTGGATTCATGGTGAGGGTGGTGGGGTTGATTCGTGGAGGGCGGCCGCCAGTTTCTTCATGGCGTGGTGCAGGCTGTAGCCCACGTTGCTGACGGACAGACCGGTGATGGCGCTGATCTCCTTGTAGGATTTTTCCTCGTATACTTTCAGCAGGATCAACTGTCGATCCCGCAGGCTGAGCGTCTCGAGTGCGCGGGCGGCGCGTTCCGCCTCGTCGCCGACGGCGCACAGGTGCTGGTCGGGCGCCGGGGCGGTTTCCTCCGCGTGTTCGGCGGCGTGTTTCAGGTGGAGGGATTCCATGCGGGATTCGCGGCGGACATGGTCCACGGCCGAGTTGTGGGCCACGCGGTACAGCCAGGTCTGGATGGCGGGGCCGGGTTCGAAGGGGTCCTGCCAGGTGCGGTACAAGCGGATGAAGGTGTCCTGGACCACGTCCTGGGCGGTGTCCCGGTTCTGGAGGAGGCGGTGGGCGTAACGCAGGAGCGCGCCTTCGTAGGTGGATACGATGGCTTCGAACGTGGCCAGGCGCTGGTTGGGATTGTCGGTTTTATGTTTCACGCTGATGGTTTCATGGGCCGGGGTATTGAATGGAAGCCCGGCCATGAATCTGAAGGGTTATGTAGGGGGGATTGGTGGCGGCGTCAAGCGGCAAAGCAGGGGGTGAGGGGAGGTCGTGGGTGGGCGGCCGGCCGTGTGATGAAGCAGCGGGCTTCCATTTCGGGGCAAGCGTCTTCGCGTGATATGGCCCCATCCGCGGCGTTGTCGCCATCGGCGCATACGGGAGTATTGCGCCGATGGCTCCGCCTTGCGGCTGAAGCCATCTGACGCGAAGCCGTTGCCCTGATCGAAATGGAAGCCCGGGTTTACCTCGCGGTCCGGGCGAGTACGCCGGTACCGCGATGGAATATGGAAAAGAGTCAGGAGTTGTGCGAAGCACATGGAGGGCTCGTTTCCACACGAGCCGTCTGGTCCGGTTGGTGGTTGGCAAGCCGTGTGCTGATCGCGGCTGGTCTTTTCCGTTTGGGGGTGGGGACCTGGTTGTGATAGGGTGACCGGCAATCAAGCGGTTAACCGGGAGGTATGCTATGCGGTTGTTGAACCTGTGGATGGCGGGGCTGGCGGTGGCGGGAATGGTGTATGCGGACGGCCTGCCGGAAAAGGAACTGAAGCGCAAGGCCATGAACGATGCCAATGACCGGGCCAACCTGCGCCAGAAGACCCGGTTTGTGGTGGAAAAGTCGGATGCGTTCATCCAGGTGCCGGCCCTGTATACGAATGAGGCGGGGTTTGACCGCGCCAAGACGGTCCCCACGGTGAAGCTGCAGATCCTTCCGGACCAGCAGCCGGAATATTTCCCCGGGGGCGACCAATACATGGCCTGCTGGGCCAACTGGGCCTATGTGGCGCGCAGCGACGACAACCGCTTTTTCATGGCGGCGAGCGATCATCTGGCCAAGGGTTCCGATGTCCATATTTACACCTATGCGCCGGGCGCGGACGCCGTGACCAAGGCGGTGGATGTGGATGACCTGCTGGGGTGGACCGCCGACCAGTATACCGACGGCAAACTGCACGGGCATGTGGGTATCATCTCCAACCGCATGCTGTGGGGCGCCACGCATTTCGGCGTCATGCCGGATGCCGCGTGGTATGCGGCCGGTTACCGTGGATCCTGGTTGTTCAGCTTTGACCTGGAAACGGGAACGGGCCGCAACTGGGGAACGCCTCTGCCGAGCAATTCCCTGTCGTGTTTCTCGGTGGATACCCGGCGCGGTATCCTGGCGGGAACCGGGGAGATGGGCGGTTTCCTCTGCTGGGATTGCAACCAACACACCAACCGTTTTGCGGGGCCCCTGCCGAACGGCTGGAAGTGGTCGCCCCGGTCGATGCTGCTCGATCCGTCCACCGGCATGTTCTGGGGGCAGGAGATCAGCGGATCCCCCGCGTGTTTCATCCGGTTCGATCCGGCGACACGCACGTTCAAGCGGTTTGCGACACCGGTTCCGACCGGCGGGGCGAAATCGGTGTTGTTGCGCGGGCATACGGATGCCCCGGCCCGGGACGGCTGGTTCTACTGGGCGACGCAAAGCGGGCAGCTGTTCAAGTTCAAGCCGCAGGGTGACGGCGAACCGCTGGTGGAACCCGCCACGACGACCTGGGACCAGGGGCGTGACACGCTTCAACTGGCCCTGTCGCCGAAGGGGCGTTACCTGTACTGGATGGGCAAGGGGGACCCGTCCCCCGTGGTCCAGTACGATGTGACCACCGGCCGGAAGAAGGCCCTGTGCTGGTTGCAGGATCATTTCTTCGAAAAATATGGTTACTGGATGGACGAGGTGTACGGGTTGAACCTCTCCACGGATGGATCGTTCCTGGTGATCTGCATGAACGGGACCTTCACGGATAAACGGTCGTATGCGTTCGGGCATCCCTCCTGCGTCGTGGTCGAGATTCCGGAGTCGGAGCGGGTGGAGTAGGGCGGAAGCGCCAGGGATTCCCGGCAGGGGGGGGATGCGCGCCGCCGCATCTGAACGGGGTTTGGAGACGGGCATGATGACACGTGCAATCATGGTGATGGCGTTGGCTGCCGGGGTTTGCCTGGCCGGTGTGGACCGGTTGAATCCCGACTTGCGGATCCGCCAGCAGGTGTGGCTGGACGTGGTGGCGGAGCGGGAATTGCCGCAGGGGCCCAATCCCGGCACCTGGGTGGATGCCGAGCGCTGGTGCGTGGCGCATGCCTGCCTGGCCACGGGGGTGCGCCTGGAGGAGGCCAACCAATACCTGGCCGCCGTCGAGCCGGTCTCGAAGTGGCGGGGGCTGGTGGCGGATACGGATGTGCAGGTGACCGACCTGCTCCGGACCTACCTGGAGTTCCGGGATGGCGACCGCCTGTCGCCGGCAGCCCGTGCGCGGCTTGAGGCATTTTTCCGGGACTGGCGGGTCCCCAACGCGGACCGGAACCGTGATGCCGACACCCGCTACGAATGGCCCGGGGCGTATACCGAGAACCATGCGCTGAACAACCTGGTGGCCGCGTACCTGATCGACGTGGCGCTGGGCCGGGACCGGTTGCTGCGTCTCGACCTGCTGGAACGATTCCTGGCCGACCGTGCCCGGTGGGGGTGGAGTGAGTTTCATTCGCCGAGTTATTTCCTGGTGACGGCCAAGGCGCTGAGCTGCCTGTCGGATTTTGCGCCGGATGGCGGTCTGGCCACCGCCGCCGCCCTGAACCTGGATATGCTGACCATCCAGTATGCGGTACAATGCCTGGGTACCTGGCGCGGGGTTCCCTTCGTGCGCGGGTACGGGAGCCAGGTTGACAACCAGCAGAACTCCGCCGTGCCGCTTGCCGAGTTGTGGTGGGGCGGCCCCTCCTTTGATATTCCCCAAGCCGTGAACCCGATGGCGGTGCACCTGTTGACCAGCCGGTATGGTCCCCCGGCGCCCGCCCTGAGCCTGGCCCGTGATCCGGGCCGGCGCGGGGTGTATACCCTTCGGATGACCGGTACCACCGGGCCCGGCCGGCTGCAGGTTCCGATGGTGATGCATGTCCGCCCGTCCGCCACGATGGCGTCCGCGCAGGGCAGCGGCAGTTATTATGACGGGTGTTACTGGACCATCAGTTTCGCCACGTCGCCGCGGGACGTGATCACCGGCCACTACGGCGGCGGACGGACGATTTTGCAGGTGGACAATGTGATGGCGGTGTTCGGCACGGCCCAATGGCGCGGGGGGCTGAAACCGGAAACCGATGGAAACCGGAAAATTGCATCCGCCGGTCCCGCGTGGGTCGGCCAGGTGGACCTGGATGCGGACTGCCATGTTTTTCTGCTCAGTGATGGGTCCGGGCACCCGGACCTTCCGTCGTTCCGTGCCGCGCTGGACGCCCTGCAGGCCGCATTCACCAACGCGGTGGTTTCCTGGGTGATGCCGGACGGGCGGCCGGTCCGCCTGACGGTCCGGCGTGACGGCGAACGCCGCCAGTTTGTGCAGGCCACCGTGGCCGGGGCGGACTGGCCGCTGCTGTCCGGCATGCTGATCGATTCACCGTGGGTCCGGTCGGTCCGTGAAAGTGCGGTGCTGGAGGTGATCCATGCGAACACGGTCTGGACGTACGATTTGCGGGATCCGAAGGAGCCGCGGACGGATATCCGGCATGGCGGCCGTTTTGCTCCGTTGCCTCCGGCAACGCTCGACGGACCGCTGGGGATCCGCCTGCGGCTGATCCCGGGTGGCGCATTCCCGATGGGCAGCGGGGTGACGGAAGGACATGCCGACGAGCATCCCGTGCGCTGGGTTCCGGTGGACGCCTGTTACCTGTCGGAATTCGAGATTACCGTGGGGCAGTACCGGCAGTATTTGGAGGCTGTGCCGGAGGCCGCCCGCCTGCCGGACTGGTACTGGTCCGAATGGGGAAAAACGGACCGGCATGCCATGACCTGGATCAGCGGGGATGAGGCGGCGGCATTCTGTGGCTGGCTCTCGAAACAGGATGGGCGGGCCTACCGACTGCCGACCGAGGAGGAATGGGAGAAGGGCGCCCGCGGATTCACGTACCGGGTCTATCCGTGGGGCGACACGTATGACGGATCCCAGGCGGGAACCCCGAACGGAACCTATGATCCCGTGGGGTCGAAGCCGGCGGACCGCAGTCCGTTCGGCCTGCTCGACATGGCCGGCGGGGTGTGGGAATGGTGTACGGCCGGCGAGGCACCGGTCGCGGCCGGGCGCCGGATCCTGCGCGGGTGCGGCTGGAATTTCGATCCGGACACCTTCCGGTGCGCGTACCGGAGCGCGTGGGAGGGTACGAACCGCTCGGTTCACCTCGGTTTCCGGATCGCCTGTAACGTACCGTGATCGCCGGATTATTTCCGGAACGTGGAGGTGCGGCGCATCCGTTCCAGGTGCCGGTCGTATTCCGTGCGGCTGACGGGCAGGCGGATTTCGCGGCCGGTCCAGGATGACAAGGTGATGGCGTTGGCCAGTTCCAGGGATCCCAGGGCGGTGTCGGCGCGTACGACCAGGGGTTCGCGGAACAGCACGTGCCGGACGAAATTCCGGATGGACCCGGAGGGTTCGAGCTGGGACTGTGAGACCGGGAGCTTGACCGGCTTGCATTCCGGAGAGAACTTCCAGGCTTCCTTCGATTTCCGGATGAAGGAACCGATTGCCGGCTGGTACTGCCAGCATTCGAGCTTGCCGTCGCGGTAGGCCAGCTTTCCCTTGTCGCCGAACAATTCAATCATCTGGCCGGGGAGCGGCTCGTTGGTGGAACAGTAGAAATAACCGGTGGCGCCGTTGGCCCAGGTCAGCATGGCTTCCGCGCGGTCCTCGACCTCGATGTGATGCATGACCGTGGCGATGGTTCCCCGGACCCGTTGCGGCATGCCGGCGAGCTGGACGAAGATGTCCATGATGTGGGGCGCCTGGTTCATCATGACCCCGCCGCCCTCGCCCTTCCAGGTGGCGCGCCAGGTTCCGGAATCGTAATAGGCCTGGGTCCGGCATTCCGGGGCGATCATGACGGCGCGATAGAGCGTGCCGATGCCGCCCCGGTCGACAAAGGCCCGGGCTGCCTGAACCACGGGGTCCATGCGGCGCTGGAAATTGACGGCGAACGCCACGCGGTACCGGCGGGCGGCGCGGATCATGCGGTCGGCCTTGCCGACCGTCTCGGACAGGGGCTTTTCCGACATCACGTGCAGGCCCGCCTTCATGCAGGCAATGGAAGCCTCGGCATGGCTGGTGTGCGGGGTGGCGACGATGACCGCCTCGGCGAGGCGGGATTTGACCAGGTCCCGCACGGCGGTGAACATCGGGACGCCGAAGGTTGCCGCCGCCCGTTCGGCATTGGGCACATGCGCGTCGCACACGGCGGTCAGGATGGCCTCGGGGATCTTGTCGAGAATGGTGCGGCAATGGCCGGATCCCATGCCGCCGGTTCCGATTACCGCCAGTTTCAAACGTTTACGTGGTGCCATGGAAGCCTCCTCCCGTTTGCGTGCGCGGATTCAGGTGACGGGCTCGCCGGTCTGTACGGAAACCGGGCGTCCCTTGAGTTCGATGCTGCGGTTGGCGGCGATGCCGATCTGCACGGCCTGCAGGCCGTCCTCCAGCGGGGCGCGCTGGCCGAGGGGGTCGGGCGGCGGTTCCGCCTGGAACACGAAGCGGAGCAGGCCGGAATCCGCCCCGCCGTGGCTGCCGGTGAGGGGGGGCGGGGTCAGGTCGGTCATGCGGTGGTTGGGGTCGATGAAGACGAGGCGTTCCTTCTGGTCGCCGCTCTGGGTGAGGGTGGCGGTGGATTCCGGGTCCTTGCTGCCGACGGCCCACTGGGTGTTATGGACGGCGGTCCATTCCAGGCGTCCGTCGGTCCCCTCGATGGCGAACTGCATGCCCTCGTACGAGGCGTAGGCGATCAGCGAGTAGGAGACCTGGACATCGTTGTCGTAGACGATGGAGACGTTCATGGTGTCGGGGATGTCGATTTCCTCGCCGAACACGCACTGGTCGCGGAAATATCCGTCGAGGTGTTCCACGTCCTTGTAGAGGGTCTGCAGGTAGGGATTCTTGAACACGTCCGCGTGGAAGAAGCAGCGGGCGGCGTGGTCGCAGGCCGAGCAGCGGGGGCCGCGGAAGGCGCCGTTGTGGCCGTAGAAATGGAGTCCGCCGAGGGCGGTGAGGGATGCGGCGCGGGAGCCGACCATCCAGTTGATCAGGTCGAAGTGGTGGGAGGCCTTCTGCAGCAGGAGTCCGCCGCTGAGGGCGAAGCGGCGGTGCCACCGGCGGAAATAATCCGCGCCGTGGAACCGGTCGAGCAGTTCGGCGAACTGGACATGGTGGGGCCGGCCGATGCGGCCGGCGAGGATTTCCCGGCGCATCTGTTCGGCGCAGGGGAGAAAGCGGGCGTTGTGGGTGACCAGTACCGGGCGGGAGGCGCGCGACGCCACGGCGCGGAGGGTTTGGACCTGCGGGAAGGTGGTGCACAGGGGCTTCTCGCAATAGATCGCGAGACCGGCCTCGATGCCGCGCACGACGTATTCGGCGTGTGTGGAGTCGCTGGAGGCGATGAGCATCGCGTCGGCGCGGGTGTTGCCGAGCATGTCGTCGAAGGATTCATAGACCGGGATGGAGGTTTTCAGGATGGTGTTGCAGGCGCGGGCGCGGCCGGGGTTGATGTCGTAGAGGCCGACCGGTTCCGCCTCGGCGGCGTAGTGTTCCAGCATGGATTGTATCCACATGCTGGTGCCGCGGGTTCCGGTGCCCACCACGATGAATCGTCGCCGTCCGCTCATGAAGCATCCTCCCGTACTGTGTTGATCATGCGTTGCAGGCATTGCCGGGCGGCATCTGCGCCGGTGAACAGCACCCCGTGAAGTCCGGCATTCACCGCCGCCTGGACGTTGTCGGTCCGGTCATCGAAGAAGACCGTCGCCGACGGTTCGAGGGCATAGGTGGTGAGCAGGTGTTCGTAGATCCGCAGGTCGGGCTTGAGGATGCCCACCCGTCCCGAGGTGACCACCCCGTTGAAATCGCGGAGGAACGGGTGGCGCCGGGCGAGGTCGGTAAAGATGGTGTGGTGGATGTTGGAGATGCAATACCGGCGCAACCCCATCCGGTGCACCGCGTCGAAGAAGGCGACGGATTCAGGGATGGGGGCCAGGCCGTCCCGGTACACTTCGAACAGGCGGCGGATGGCTGGTTCGCCGAGGCCGGTCTTGCCGGCGAAGAACCGGATGGCCTTGGGTTCGCTCATGTTGCCGGCGTCGAATTCCAGCCAGTCCGGATCCTGGAACACCTGGTCGAGCACCCGCCGGGCGACGGCGGGATCCTCGAAGGCCCGGGCCACGATCTGCCGGGGATTCCATTCCAGCAGGACGCCGCCCAGGTCAAACACCACGTTGCGAATACCGGTTGACTGGTTCATCATTTTCAGGGGATACGTTACCGTATCAGCGTGTGAAGAAAAGCCAAAAGAAAACATGATGCAAACACATCACCTGTATTGCCAAACCAATCAAATTCAGCAAAAAACGGGATTCGGTTGACGATAGCGGGCGACCCGCCTTCGCCCTATGGGCTACGGCGAGGCACGCGCGAACGGATAACGAGTGGGAAATTCCTGAATCGTCCACCGCTCTCGTCGCCCGCTATCGTGTACCGACTGAAAGAAAACATGATGCGGATTGCCGATTGGTATGGTAACGTTGCGGACGTTACAATCTCCCACCCCTTGGGGCTTTACCACATGATGGCAGACACGCTCCAGCAGGTTCCCGCGCCGGGGACACGCATGATCCGGCATGCCGGTGACCGGGTGACCTTCACGCTGGACCTGGGGGGTGACCCGCGCGGCACCGGGTGGTTGCGGACGAACATCGGGCGTGCGGCGGTCCGGGCGCGGGAACGGGTGCAATTTATCGAGCGGGGGGCGCCGATCCTGGCCCATGACTGGCATGATGTTCCCCTGCGCCGGGTGGCTGCCGGGCGGTATGCGGTGACCCTGCCGTTGTTCGAGGTGGGCCGGTTTGAAGCCAAGGCGTTGTTCCTGGCGGCCGGCGAGTCCGAGCCGGTCTGGCCCCCGGGCGGCAACACGGTGATCAAGGTGGAACCCGCGGGCACCTGGTGCGCCAACAGCCTCTACAGCGCCTTTGTCCGCCAATTTGGGGAGGATGCCGCTGCGGGCGGTCCAGCCCCGGGCAGTCCGGACCTGCTGCGGCAACTGGATGCGGCGGGATACACGGTGATTCCACGGTCCGGCACGTTCCGTGACCTGATCCGCCGGCTGGATGTGATCGTGGGTGATTTGCGGTTCCGCATTGTGCAACTGTTGCCGATCCATCCGGTGCCCACCACCTATGCGCGCATGGGGCGGTTTGGGAGTCCGTTTGCGGCGCTGGATTTCCTGGATGTGGATCCCGCGCTGGCCGAATTCGACCGGCGGACCACCCCGCTGGACCAGTTCGGGGAACTGGTGGATGCGGTGCACCGGCGCGAGGCGCGGGTTTTCCTGGACATGCCCGTCAACCATACCGGCTGGGCGTCGAAACTGCAGGTGTCGCACCCGGAATGGTTCATGCGCAACGCCGACCGGTCGTTCCGGTCGCCCGGCGCCTGGGGGGTGACCTGGGAGGATCTGTCGCACCTGGATTATGCGCAGCGCGGGCTGTGGCGGTACATGGCGGATGTGTTCCGGTTCTGGTGTCACCAGGGGGTGGACGGGTTCCGGTGCGATGCGGGATACATGCTGCCCGGCGAGGCGTGGGAATACATCATTGCCCGGGTGCGCCTGGAATATCCGGACACGGTGTTTCTCCTGGAGGGATTGGGCGGCAAGCTGGAGGTGGTGGATTCCCTGCTGGCCGATGCCAACCTGGACTGGGCGTATTCGGAATTATTCCAGAACGAGGACCGGTCCCGGATCGAGTCCTACCTGCCGGCGGCGCTGGAATCGTCGCGGACGGCCGGGCGCCTGATTCATTTTGCGGAAACGCATGACAACAACCGGCTGGCCGCCACGTCGCCGGCGTATGCGCGCATGCGCACGGCGCTGGCCGCGCTCGGTTCCATGGATGGCGGGTTCGGGATCACCGGCGGGGTGGAATGGTATGCGACGGACAAGGTGGATGTTCATGAGGCGCCCCCGATCAACTGGGGGAACCCGGTCAACCAGGTGGATGCCATTGCCCGGTTGAATGTCATGCTGGAGGCGCACCCGTGTTTCCATCCGGGGACGGACATCCGCCTGATCCAGCAGGACGGGGGCAATGTGCTGGCCGTGCGGCGTACGGCGCGCGATGGCCGGACACGCCTGCTGGCGTTGATCAACCTCGGTGCGGAACCCGACACGGTGCGTTGGAATACGGGGGACTGGCCGGTTCCGGACGATGGCTTGACCGACCTGCTCGGCGGAGGACCGGTACGTCCCGCGGTGTCCGGATCGATGGCGGCGTGCCGGCTGGCGCCCTACGGGGTGTTGTGCCTGACGCCGGTGGCCGGGGAGATGTCCCTGCTGGATGCGGCGGGATCGCGCCGTATGACGGCGCCCGTTGCGCTGGTTCACCGCCGGCTCCGTGCCAAGGCGTTGGAACTGCATGCCTACCTGAAGGGGTTGGCGGATATTTCCGACCTGGATCCGGACGCCATGGCCGGGGCGCTGGCCGATGATCCGGCGGCCTTTTGTGTGGGGCTGGCCTCGACCGGGAGCATGCCGGCGCTGGTCCGGTGGGTGTGGCCGCGCGATGTGCGCCGGGTGGTCATGGTGCCGCCCGGACACCTGTTATATGTGCGGGTGCCGGTCCGTTTCAGGGTCCGGTGGAGTTGTGGTGAGTTGGCCTGGCGCACCGAAGAGAGCCTGCCGGCATCCGGCGGAGATCATTTTGCGCTGTTGGTGCCGCCGGGAGCAGGAAGGGATCAGACGACAGCCGAATGCACCCTCGATCTGACCGTATTTGCCGCGGACGGGGTGGTGCATGAAACGGCCTCGCTGCTGTGCCTGGACCGGTGGGACCGGGTGTCGGTGCCGTTTGATTTGACGGCCGAAGCGGTGGCCAAGGCGGATGCTTGCGCGATTTGCACCAATGGACGCGGCGCCCTGTCGCAGGTGCGCGGCCGCTGGGGAGCCGTCAGCAGCCAATACGATGCCCTGCTGGCCGCGAACCTGCATCCCGGGGTGCCGGTGGACCGGCACGTGTGTTTCACCGTATGCCGGGCGTGGCTGGTGTACCGCGGGTATTCGCATGCCATCACGATCAATTGCCTGGACCGGTTTTCCACCGGGGCGGACGGGGGGGTCCGGTGGGTGTTCTCGGTGCCGGCCGGCAACGGGCGGTGTGTCCGGCTGGATATCCGGCTCCGGATGATCGCGGGATCCAATGCCATCCGGCTGGAGTTTGTGCGTCGCCGCCTGGCGGGTGAACCGGATGGCATGGATGACGGTTGCCCGGTCCGCCTGATACTCCGGCCCGACATCGAGGACCGTAATTTCCATACCAAGACCAAGGCTTTCACGGGACCGGAACAGGCCTGGCGGCATGCGGTGGAGCGTCGAACGGACGGGTTTGTGTTCCGGCCGGCGGGGGACCGGTCCCTGGTGCTGGGGATGACCCCGGGGCGTTTTGTCTGGGAGCCGGAATGGCGCTACATGGTGGCGCACCCGGTGGAGGCGGACCGGGGCCTGGATGGCTGTTCCGATCTGTTCAGTCCGGGATATTTCGAATGCAACCTGCGCGGCGGCGAACGCGCCGAGTTGTCGGCGGCGATGATGACCGGCCGGGATGATCCCCCGGTGGAGGATGTGGTGTCGCTGACCGCCGATCCGGAGGGGGATGAACCGGTCAGCCTGGACCGTGCGCTGATCCGTTCCATCCGTGATTTCATAGTCCGCCGGGACCAGTCCCGCACGGTGATTGCCGGGTATCCCTGGTTCCTGGATTGGGGCCGGGACACGCTGATCTGCCTGCGCGGGATGATTGCCGCCGGCTGGCTGGCGGAATCGCGTGACATCATCCGGCAGTTTGCGGGCCGGGAGTCGGGTGGTACGCTGCCCAACATGATCCGGGGCGCAGATGATTCCAACCGGGACACCTCGGATGCGCCGTTGTGGATGCTGGTCGCCTGTGAGGACCTGGTGGCGGCCGAGGGGTCGGCGGATGTTCTGCAGGCGGATTGCGGGGGGCGTCCCTTGCGCGAGGTATTGCGATCCATCGTGTGCGGGTACCGGGACGGGACGGTCAACGGGATCCGTATGGATCCGGAAACCGGCCTGGTGTTCAGTCCTTCCCATTTCACCTGGATGGACACGAATTTTCCGGCCGGCACGCCGCGCCAGGGGTATCCGATCGAGATCCAGGCCCTGTGGTACCGGGCCCTGTCGTTCGTGGGGCGGCTGGAACCGGAAGGTCCCTGGATGGCGCTGGCGGACCGGGTGCGGTCTGCCGTGATGGCTTTCTATCCCCTGCATGAGGGATACCTGTCGGACTGCCTGCATGCGGCGCCCGGGCAGGGTGCCCGCCGTGCGGTTGCGGATGATGCATTAAGACCCAACCAGTTGATGGGGATAACGTTAGGACTTGTAAACGACCCGGTTCTAGGGGGCGGAATCCTATCGGCGTGTGAGGAATTGCTGGTGCCGGGCGCCATCCGGAGCCTGGCGGAGCGGCCGGTCCGTTACCCGGTTCCGGTGCGGGGCCGGGACGGCTTGTTGAATGATCCGCTGCTGCCGTACTGGGGCCGGTACCGTGGTGACGAGGATACACGCCGCAAGCCGGCCTATCACAACGGGACCGCCTGGACCTGGCAGTTCCCCCTGTATGCGGAGGCCTTGTTCCAGGTATACGGGGAACCGGTACGCGATACGGCGCTGGCCCTGCTGGGGTCGTCTGCGCGGCTGATGAAGGACGGGTGTATCGGGCATCTGCCCGAAATTGTGGACGGTGATGCGCCGCACGGCCAGCGTGGCTGCCATGCCCAGGCGTGGGGTGAGACCGAATTGCTCCGGGTGATTGATTTATTGACTGGGAACCGCCGGCATGGCATATAGGGTATGCCTGCTGGTATAGATTCAAGGGGGCAGGGCTCCCGCGAGGTCCCTGGAACAAGATGACCCAGCAGCAAGGAGGTCAGAATGGGGACTCAAAGCAGTGGTAAACGTATCAAATTCCAGCTCCAGGCAGAACCCGGATGCGAAGTGTTCGTGGCCGGGTCCTTCAATGGCTGGAATCCCAAAAAGAACCGGTTGAAGTTTGCGGCCGGCGTTTATGCGACCACGCTGGTGGTTACACCGGGGCGGCACGAATACAAGTTCGTGGTGGACGGCGTGTGGTGTGTGGATCCGTCCTGTCCGGAATGGGCGCCCAACGGGCTGGGGTCGCTGAATAGTGTGTTGACGGTCGGCTGATTCCGGGTCTTCCGGTGATGTTGTGAGATGCCATGCCCGCCGGGGCGTGGTGGGGTGTTTTTATCGTGGTTAAGGGAACCGGATGAATAGAATTCAGCTGTTCAATGTAGCACCTTCCATTCCGCAGAGACTGGCATTTATCGAGCGGTTGTCCCGCAACCTGTGGTGGTGCTGGAATTCCGATGCCATCGAGCTGTTCAGGCGTATCAATCCCCAGAAATGGCGTGAGAGCTGGCATAACCCGCTGTTGTTCCTGGGCCAGGTACCGCAGGAGCGCCTGGAATCGCTGGCGGCCGACGAGGGGTTTGTAAGCCATATCAAGCAGGTTGAGGCGCGGTTCAAGCGCGATGTGCAGGAGGATGCCTGCCTGGACAGCACGTTGAGCCACCGCAAGGTGGCCTATTTTTCGCTTGAGTTCGGCATGCATGAGAGTATCCGGGTATACTCGGGTGGTCTCGGATGCCTGGCGGGCGATCACCTGAAGGCAGCCTCGGACATCAACCTGCCGATGGTGGGGATTGGCCTGATGTACCGGCAGGGTTTTTTCCAGCAGTACCTGAACAAGGACGGCTGGCAGCAGGAGGCCTATCCGGAGAACGAGCTGCACCTGATGCCGCTGACGCGGGTGCTGGGGTCCGACGGCCAGCCGGTGACGGTGTCGCTGCCCCTTCCGGAAGGCGAGTTGCAGGCCATTGTCTGGAAGCTGATGCTGGGGAACGTGCCGCTGTTGCTGCTGGACGCGAACATCCCGGAGAATCCGCCGGAGTTCCGGCGGATCACCGCGCAGCTGTATGCGGGCGACCGGCGGATGCGCCTGCGGCAGGAGCTGCTGCTGGGCATCGGGGGGTTCCGCGCCCTGCTGGCGGC
>Ga0156516_1066_pt1 | contig 14518 bp, 14 predicted proteins | sample RifOxyB3_FD_111911 | JGI IMG/M metagenome (GOLD analysis project Ga0156516, IMG submission 111911) | Lentisphaerae bacterium RIFOXYB12_FULL_60_10
CAACGGCTTCGCGTCAGATGGCTTCAGCCGCAAGGCGGAGCCGTCGGCGCCATACTCCCGTATGCGCCGATGGCGACAACGCTGCGGATGGGGCCATATCACGCGAAGACGCTGCCCCGAAATGGAAGCCCGTTGGTTCATCACACGGCCGGCCTACCACCACCCAGACCGGGGCGAGGTCGCCCCAGCTCCAACCAGACCCTGCTTCGCCAAGGCTTCGCAGGGCAGGCCGGGGCGGCCTTCACCTTGCGCTTGTCTCTGCCCGGGTTCATGCCTACAGTTGACGAAAGGAGTTCGGGACACGCCTTACCATGACCCAACCCGTCATACTGGTGATTGAAGACGATGCCGCCATCCGGACCGGCATCGTGGATGCGCTCCGGGTGTCCGGTTACACGGTGGTTGCCGCGTCCAACGGACACGAGGGCATGCACCACGCCCTGCATGGCGGCTATGCCCTGATGCTGCTCGACCTGGTCCTGCCGGGCCCCGGCGGTCTCGAGATCCTGGCCGAGGTCCGCCTGACCCGCCCCACCGTCCCGGTGATCATCCTCACCGCCATGGGCGACGAGGCGGACCGCGTCAAGGGCCTCAAACTCGGGGCCGACGACTACGTGGTCAAACCCTTCAGCGTGAAGGAACTGCTGGCCCGCGTGGAGGCGGTCCTGCGGCGGTCGCCCGAGCGGCCCGTCGATATTGACCAGGTCGCTTTCGACGGCGGGGTGGCCGACCTGCAACGGTGCGAGGTGCGGCTCAAGCGGCAGACCCTTCCCCTGACCGAACGGGAACGCGACCTCCTGCGTTACCTGGCCGCCAACCGCGGTCGCGCCATCAGCCGGGACGAACTGCTCCGGCGCGTCTGGCGCCTGGACCCGAACCAGGTGGAAACCCGGACCATCGACATGCAAATCGCCCGGCTGCGCGAGAAACTGGGCGATGATCCGGACCACCCGGCCATCATCCAGACCGTGCGGGGAAAAGGTTACAAGTTCGCCGTTCCGCCGGGAGGCAAATGAAACGGTTCTGGAACACCTGGCTGGTATTCGCGGGGTTCCTCGCGGTCGTCCTCCTTTCCATGGGCTGGATAACCCGCGAGGTTCTGCGCCTGGAACAGGCCCGCGCCGAGGCCCAGCGGACAGCCCAGTTCGAGGGGATTGTCCGACTCGCGTTATGGCGGATGGATTCCGCCGCCTCCGCCCTGGTCGTCCAGGAAAGCGCCCGTCCCTACTACGAATATTCCGCCTTCCACCGCGCCGGCGAAGCGGTCCAAACCATCAACCAGCCGGTCCCGGAGGACACCCTGGTCCCCTCCCCCCTGCTGGGCCAGGTTGACCGGAACATCAACATCTATTTCAATGCGGAACTGAACGGGCAGCGGAAATCGCCCGATGGGACCGTTGACAAAAAGGCCGTTCAATCCCCGCAAATCCCCTCCGCCGACTGGTCGGGTTGGGCGAAGGATAACGTCGGGAACGAACAACTGTTTGCCCGGCGCGAATCCAGCCTCCAGAATTTCCGGGACCGGGTCAACCTCGACAAGGTCAAGCGGGCTCTGGAAACCGTGCCCGAACCTGCCGCCGTGGTTCCCGGAGAAACCGCCACTTCAAGCCCGTCTCAATCGGATACGGGTCTGAATGACCGGCAGGGTGGAATCCGGGAAATCCAGGCTGAATCCGCCGAACAGGTGGCGCAGGAACAGGGCCGGCACAATCTGGACGAATACGATGCCCGGTTCAAGCAGGTCGCCCGCAAGCAATCCAAGGCCGAGGAGGAAAAGGAACTGCGATACGACATCCAGAGCCAGCTGGCAGCTTCCGCGCCGGCTGCACGAACGGTGGTTGCCGGACCGGCATCGGATCAGCCGTCCGGGCGAAAAACCCGCACGGAAACCATCGTCAAGGAGGACGTCAACGCGTCGGCGGATGTGGATGAGCAAGCGAATATGGCGCCGGCGCAACCGGTATCGTCAATCCGCGCACGGGAAGGCGGTATGCGGGTGGTCTGGGTCGACGACCTGCTGGTGCTCGGGCGGATCGTCGACGTTTCCGGCAAACAATACCTCCAGGGCGCCTGGTTGAACTGGGACCATCTCCGGCAGGAATTACTGGATGAAATCCACGACCTGCTGCCGGAAGCGGACCTGGTCCCGGCTCCCGTCACCGGCCCATCCGACACCTCCCGTCTGCTGGCGTCAATCCCGGCCCGACTGGTTACCGGGGATATCGCCCGACGGGTCATGATCGTGGCCTCGCCTCTCCGCTTTCCGCTGGCCATTGCCTGGACGGGAACCCTGGCCGCGCTCCTGTCGATCGGGCTCCTGCTGGCGGGGATCATGCGCCTGAGTGAACGCCGCGCAACCTTCGTCTCCGCCGTCACACACGAACTGCGCACCCCGCTCACCACCTTCCGCCTGTATTCCGAAATGCTCGCCGAGAACCTGATCACGGATCCGGACACCCGTACCCGTTACCTTCAAACCCTGATGACCGAAAGCAACCGGCTGGGGCATCTCGTGGAGAATGTCCTCGCCTATTCCCGGCTGGAGCGGGGCGTCGGGGCGCGGGTCATGGAACCCGTGACCGTGAATGATCTCATCGAAACGGCCCGGGAACGGCTGACCAACCGTGCCCGCGAAGCCGGACGTGACCTGCAAGTCGACGTTCCGAAGGACGCGGCGGACATCCGGCTCCGGACCGACCGCACCGCGGTCGAACAGATCCTCTTCAACCTGGTGGACAATGCCTGCAAATATGCCGTTCCGTTCGGCAACCCGGCCATCCACCTGTCCATCGCCTGGCAGCAACGTACCGTGATGTTCCGCGTGAGCGATCACGGGCCCGGCCTCGCACGCAGCGAGGTCCGGCGGGTATTTCGTCCCTTCCGCAAATCCGCCAAGCAGGCCGCCTGTACCTCGCCCGGTGTGGGGTTGGGCCTGGCCATCTGTAAACGGCTTGCCCGTCAACTGGGTGGCGATATCGGCTACGAGGCCCGCGCCGGGTACGGCGCCTGCTTCACCGTTCGCCTGCCATCCACTCCAGCCGCTTGAACCTTGCCCTTCGGCCTCCCGTCCATCTTCCATCCCCATCCTGTCCATCCTGTCAAACTCCCACCGCTCCGTCTCCCTCACCCTTGCCGGACATCAGACTTGAGCTCACGACAAACCATGCTAGGCTCACGTCTTTGTCCGGCCACATTGAAAGGAAAGCCATTGCCATGATTCGCATGCAGGACGGCGGGGATAATATCCGGGAAAATCGGAAGGATTAACGGAGGGTCACCACGATGAACATGAACGATTCCCGGGGCCGCGAGGTGGTACGGGACCTGGCCCGGCAGGTAGGCGAACTGGCCCGGCACCCGCACAATGCCGAACACCTCACGCTCTGGCGCGATGTCAACAGCCTCCGTAAACCCGCCCGGATACCCGTGATCTGCCATCCCGGCACCGGCGCCTGGGAGGAACTGATCCCACCCGCTGACATCCTTTCAACGGATCCTGAACTGGCCGGACTGGAAAACCATTTCCGGCAGATCCTGTGCAAATGGGAAATGGGCGATGACACGGTGGTCCAGGGTTACCTGCCCGTCTCAACCGTTATGCAGTTCCAGGGCGACCATTTTTGGGGATTGCCGATCCGGCATATCCGTCCGGCTGATGCATCCGACGATTCGCCCACCCGGACCGCCTGGCGCTATGAACCTCCGCTCAAGGAGGAATCGGACATTGAAAAGATTATCCCCCCGTCGTATTGCCATGATCCGGCCGCAAGCCGGGAACGGGTGGGCCACATGCAGGATCTGCTGGGCGACATCCTGCCGGTCAGGGAAGTCTGCAGCATTCCCGGCCCCGGCGCCTGGCTGCACGGGTGGGCGACGGAACTCCGCGGGGTTGAACAACTGTTGGTCGACCTCATGGATCGCCCGGAATGGGTCCATCGGCTGATGCGAACCCTCATGGAGGGGTTTCTCGGGCTCATGGACCAGTTCGAACAAGCCGGTGTCCTGACATTGAACAATACCGGGCTCTACGCCTGCGATGATTTACCAGGCGCCGGTTATGATCCTGTCCGTGTCCGGTTGAAGGATCTTTGGGGCCGGGGTGAAAGCCAGGAATTCCATGGCGTTGGACCCGCCCAATACGGGGAATTCCTGCTCCAGTACCAGAAACCGATCCTGGAACGGTTCGGCCTGACCTATTACGGGTGCTGTGAGGACCTGACCTCCAAGATCCCCCAGGTGCTCTCGATCCCGAACCTTCGAAAATTTGTCTGCTCAGCCTGGACCGACCTGGGCCGGCTGGCCGATGCGGTCGGCACCCATTATTGCATTGAATGGCGCCAGAAAGCCACCGACGTGGTTTATGCAACCGATCTTTCCGGGGTGCGCAAACACCTCGAATCGGGCCTGGCCAGGGCACCTGGATGCCGGATCATGATCGTCCTGCAGGAACTGGAGACGGTGAACCACAACCGCAAACGCCTGACCGAATGGGCGGCCCTGGCCAAGGCCGTCGGCAGCCGGTAACCCCGGGCTTATGCGTCACCTATAACCCCAGCATGCCGCGCAGCACCGCCAGGTCCGCAGGCACCTGCTCCATCGCGGGCAGATGCCCGCTGGCTTCCAGCGCCACCCACCCGTCATACCCGCGCCGCACGATCTCCCCGGCCACGGCCTGGTTCGGGATGACGCCGTCCCCCAGCGCGCATCCCTGCACGCCGAACGGCTTGTCCGGCGCCCGGGTGAAATCCTTGAAGTGAAAATGGATGGACCGGTCATACAGCTTGTCCAGCACCTGGTCGGCCTGCTCATCCGCCACGATGAAATTGCCGGTATCAAAGACAAACTTCACCGCGGACCCGGCACGGTCGAGGATCTCCCGGCAATCGGCCGACGAACAGATCAGGGTTGGTGACGGCAGGAAATCCTCGATGGCCAGCGTGATGCCGCGCGCCGCCGCATAGTCCACCTGTTCCGCCAGCGCATCGCCAATCATCCGCCGTGCATCGTCGAGCGGCACGCCTTCCACCGGCTTGCATCCGGCCACGTGGGCAATACCGGTGCCCATCTCCGCGCAGACATCCATCCCGCGCCGCAGCCGGTCGATACCGGCCTGTTTCTGCGCCCGGTCGGCATACACCAGGTTCGTGATCACGTCCATGACCGGCAGGGTCATGGCGTGATCGGCCAGCAGGCGCCGGTACAACGGTCCAAGCGCGGGCTGGTCGACAAAATCCTGATGAAACATTTCCAGCCCGCCGGCGCCCCCCGCCGCACAACCGGCAACGAGTTTCTCATGGGTCAACAATCCCTGCGTAATCGTATGCCGATACATGAACGTCATCACCGCTACCCGGATCATGGCATTTCCTTTCCCTGGAACCTCGAAGCAATCTCCTGCCGCACCCGCGAGCCCTATACCCTTGCCCGCGCCGAAGATAAACATTATAATTCCGGGAAATATCATTCTGAAACTTCTCATAAGCAGGAGGTTGGCCATGCAGGGATGGTTGTCTTTTTTCAAGACCGTGGTGTTCCCGGTTGTCCTGGTTGTGGGCTGTCTGTTTTTCTTTGACCAGTATCAGGACAGGATAAAATCACGGAATGCCATCCGTGAAGCGGATGCCCACCAGGCAAAAGTCGAATCGGATCCCGCATTATACCGGAAAGCCTATGTTCAGGCGGTCATCCAAAGGCCCTTCTTTGAAGAAGACGGGACCGTGTGTTTTTCCGTCACCGTCTCCAACCAGGGACGTAAGCCGATCCGGTCAGCGGTGTTCTCCGTTACGCCCCAAAGTGGCACCATGAAGGGAAAGACCCAGACCATCCGACTGGGGCCCGTGCCACCCGGCCAGAAACTGGATCTACGCCAGCCAATCGAAAAACTGAACGCCTATGTTCCGACATTCTACAGTTACCTGGGAGAACTCACCGGCGTGGAATTCTAGACGCTTCATCACCCAGCCTGCCAACCACCAACCAGACCGGCCCGGGGTCGGGCCGGCTCCAACCAGACCAGACGGCTCACGAGGACCCTGCTTCGCTCAGAAGCTACGCAGGGCAAGCAGTTCGCCCTTCATGCGCTCCATACTCTTTTCCTTATTCCATCGCGGTGCCGGCGTACTCGCCCGGACCGCGAGGTAAACCCGGGCTTCCATTTCGACAAGGGCAACGGCTTCGCGTCAGATGGCTCCAGCCGCAAGGCGGAGCCGTCGGCGCCATACTCCTGGTATGCGCCGACGGATCCAACGCAGCGGATGGGGCCATATCACGCGAAGCCGTTGCCCCGAAATGGAAGCCCGTTGTTTGGTCATACGGCCTGCCAGATCACCGCTTCAGACGCCTGCGGACATAGGATTCCTGCCCGGCATCATGGAAGGAACTGCGGACCAGGGGCGCCGAAACCACCACCGGGAACCCCATCGCCTCGCCGGCCTTCCGGAACACCTCGAACTGCGCCGGTTCAACATACCGCATCACCGGCAGATGGTCCCGGGTCGGCTGCAAATACTGGCCGATAAAGAAAATGTCACACCCTGCATCACGGGCATCCCGCATGACCTCCACCACCTCGGCATCGGTTTCGCCCACCCCCACCATGACCGCCGTCTTGGTGATGAATCCCGCATCATGCGCCCGCCGCAACAGTTCCAGCGACCGCTGGTAAACGGCCTGGGGACGGGTGGCCGCATAGCGTGACGGCACCGTTTCCAGGTTATGCCCCACCACGTCAGGCCCGGCATCCAGCACCGCCCGCAACGCCGGTTCCGACCCGCCGAAATCCGGGATCAACACTTCCAGCAGGATACCCGGCACCTCGCGACGGATACACCGCACGGTCTCCGCCCAGGCCGCGGACCCGCCATCCGGCAGGTCATCCCGCGTCACCGACGTGATCACCACGTCCGACAACCCGGTTAACCGGACCGCCTCCGCCACACGGGCGGGTTCCCCGGCATCGCAGGGGACGGGTGGGGTGGATGCCACATGACAGAACCGGCAGGACCGGGAACAGGCATCGCCGAGGATCAGAATCGTGGCACGCCCATGCCCCCAGCATTGTCCCTGGTTCGGACACAAGGCTTCCTCACAAACCGTGTGCAGCCGGTGTTCCCTCAGAATCCTTGAAACCCGCGCATAGTCGGCGCCATGCCCGATCCGGACCTTGATCCACGGCGGTTTGGGCAGCAGGGGTTGACGGGTATCACGGGTCATAATTGAAAACCTCCTTGAACCGGCGCACCAGCACGGGCTTTACCTGCTCCGGGGCGATGTCCGGCACGAAACGGTGCATGGAGGTCACACCCTTGTCCATAATACCGCAGGGGATGATCCCGGCATAATAGGACAGGTCGACCCGGACATTCAGCGCAAAACCGTGCAAGGATACCCCCCCACTGATCTTGACTCCCAGCGCCGCGACCTTCTCGTTGCCGATCCAGACCCCGCGGTTCCGGCTGTCGGCAACCGCGGTCAGGCCAAAGTCGGCCAGGGTGGCGATCAACACCTGTTCCAGCCGGCCCACGTAACGCACCGCTTCGCGCGCTTCACGGCCGAGCCGGAGGATCGGATAGCCCACCACCTGGCCCGGCCCATGATAGGTCACCTTGCCGCCGCGGGTGGTCCTGACAACCTGGACCTGACGCCGTGCCTGCTCGGAAACGGTCCAGCGGATATCGGCTTCGGATGCCCCCTGCCCCAGCGTGAACACGGGATCATGCTCGACAAGGACCAGGGCATCCGGCGCCCCGTTGGAGCGGCGTGCAGCCACGCGCGTCTCCTGGAACCGGAACGCTTCGGCATAATCCATGCGCCCGAGATCGATGATTTCAAGCGTGGTGGTCGCGGGTTTCAAACTGGCCTTCACAGCGCGGTATCATTCCGCATCGCCTTCAGCGGGTCAACCCGCGAGTGGATGACCGCCGACCACTCCCCATCCCGTCAATCTCCCCTTCCCGTCCTGTCCATCCCGTCAACTCCGTCTTCTCCGTTCCCCTCTGAACACTATCCCAATCTGAACACTGAACACTTCCCCCCCTCATTCGCCACAACAATTTCTGTTCGATACCCGGCGGTTGTTCCCTTATGATTCCCCCCATGAGAAGCCCCATTTGCTGGACGGACCGGCTTGAAGACGGCGTGAAACGCGAGGTACGTGTGTATTTCCATGGGGTTTCACAAATCCTCTGGGAGTTCCGCCGTTCCGACCAGGACGACCCTGACACCACCACCCGGCCTACCGCCGATGAATGGCACACCCTGCAAACCATTGCCGAACGGTGGTACCAACGCCGCCGCCTTCCCCACGAACATCTTGAACGTATCGCGGCCTGTATGAAGGCCGAAGGCCTGCCCGACTCCCGGGAGGATTCCGGGGGGTGAAATATCCCCGCGATTTTGAATTGACCGCGTTCCGCCTGCAGGTATGATCTCCCGCGCATGTGCAAGCAGTAAAAAACGAGGAAATGCGTTATGCCGAATATCCCTAGTGCAGCAAAACGGGCACGCCAGAACATCCGCCTGCGTGCCGCCAACCAGGCCGTCACCAGTACCATCCGCAACACGCGCCGCAAGTTGTTTGAAGCGTTTGATGCCGGTGACAAGGCCGTATGCGAGAAACTCTACCGGGAATACACCTCGGTGCTTGATCGCGCGGTCAAGAAGGGCGTCATCCTGCGAAACCAGGCCGCCCGGCGCAAATCCCGCTCGGCACATCGCCTGGCCGCCATGGCCTGATCCGACGGCTTGCGAACCGCCCGCGGCATCATCCCTTACCCGGAATGTTCCGCGGGCTTGCCATTTTCAGGACCGAACCGGTCCCTTCACCAGAAATCCACCACCGCCTTGACAATCTGATGCGCCAGGTCGGTGGCCAGGGCCGGAACCGCCGCCCGCCGGGCATTGGTCATGTCGCCTTCGAGGAAGAACGTCGTCTCACCGGTAACCGTACGGTCCAGTATCACCTGATCAGGACGGGTCTTCGTCAACACGATGGCCGCCGTCACCTTGATACGGTATTCGCGCCCCGCCTTGGTTGAATCCTGCTCATACCGGATAGGTTCCACCTCGAATTTCTCCAAGGTGACACTCAGGCGGGCATCCGCCAACGACTCCTCCCGGAGCTCCAGGGATCCGTCTTTCTGGAATTCCTGCGCGGTCGCGGAGGTGCATTCCGTCTCGATCAGGGGTTCGCCGGACTCGTTCGTGAACACCGGCACATATACGGAATTAACGCCGGGCGGCAGGGATGATCCAAGCCGGTATATGCCGCATCCCGCCACGCCGAGACACAACAAGGCAACGACCAGTTCCTTCAGCGAGCCCCGATCACGGTTTGTTGGTTTCCACATTGTGTAACGCCTCCACCACGGGTTTCAACTCGTTGATTCTCCGCGCGGCATCCAGGGCCAGGGGAGATCCCGGGAAATTCCGGATAAAATCCTGGTAGGCAATCAGCGCGGCCCCGGGTTTCCGGTGTGCGCCACGTTCATAAAATTGTGCCCGTTCGTAGTACATGCCCGCCAGGCTTTCCTTCAATTCATCCAACCGCTGCTGGGCCTCACGGACCCGGGGATGCGCCGGGTAATCCCGGATGAACAGGCTCAGGTTCGACAGGGCTTCCCGGCACGTTTCCTCCTCGCGGGGCCGTTTCAGGAAGAGCCGGTACAGGCACAAGGCCCGCCGGAAATCCGCCTCCGCAACATAGGAACTGTCGGGGTACCGGTTGCGCAGATGCAGGAAGGCATCAATCGCATCCTCCAGATCATCCCGCTGATCGTGTATGTCGCCGATCAGGTACTGGGCCTCGGCGGCCCGGGCACTGGTGGGGGCATTTTTCACGATTTTTTCGAACAACGGCAAAGCAGCTTCCGGGGTCGTGAACCCCGGCATCCCCAGCAGCTTGAAATGGCGATCCGTCATGACGGCATGGGCAATGCGGAACTGACGCTCCAGAACGGCCTCATGCGGATACCCGGCGGTAAACTGGTCCAGCAGGTACTGGTATTCATCAAAGGCAGCCTGCCATTTGCGGCGTTTCTCCAACACGCCGGCCAGCTTGAACTGGGCTTCCGACGCCTCCGGAGCGGCATGCCATTCACGCACCAGGTCGTCATAGGCCCGCCGGGCCCGGCGTAAACGTCCCTCCGTTTCAAGCCGCCCGGCATAGAGCAGCTGATCCGCGGGCGTCGTGCAGGACGGGCGCCGGAGCCAGCGCGGCGTCTTGCGGTCCGGAGCCGCCTTTTCCGCCGTGCTTTCAAAGGAATCGCCCGGTTCAACCGGTCCCTGGGCCGGCAACGGGGAACCCGAAACAAGGAACAACACCAGAACCGCCGCCCCGACATGGTTGTACCATCGCATAGCCGAAGACCATACCGGCGCTTAACCGGCATGGTCAAGCTTGATCCGGACACATCCGGAGCGTATGGTACCTCTTTTCACGCGGAAACCCCGCGAAGCAGAACGCAGGAGTCACACCATGAAGAAGAAAGTACTGATTCCAACCAAGCTTGAGAAAATTGCCCGGGAAACCCTCCAGGCCAACGGTCATTACGAGGTCGTCCAGGACGATGCGACCGACCTCAAGACCCTGGCTGCCCGTCATGCCGACACCTATGCCATGATCGTACGGAGCGAATCCATCACCCCGGAAATCATCGATGCCCTGCCCAACCTGAAGGTGATCGTCCGCGCCGGCGCCGGCGTCAACACGATCGACACCAAGTATGCCCGCAAGCGCGGCGTGGACGTCATGAACACCCCGGGCGCCAACGCCAACGCCGTGGCCGAGGAAGTGGTGGCGCTGATCCTGGCCGATGCCCGCCACATCATCGAGGCGGACGCTTCCTGCCGCCGCGGCGAATGGGAAAAGAAGAAATTCATGGGCCGGGAACTGGCCCTGAAGACCATCGGCATCGTCGGCCTGGGCAACATCGGCCAGCTGGTGGCCAGACGGCTGTCCGGATTCGAAGTCAAACTGCTCGGGTTCGACCCCATGATCAGCGCCGAACGGGCCAAGGCAGCCGGCGTGGAACTGACCGACCTCGACCGCCTGTTCAGCGAATCCGACATCATCACCCTGCACATTCCCGAAAACGAGGAAACCCGCCGCATGGTCAACACCCGCCTGCTGGGCCAGGTTAAACCCGGCGTCACCATCGTCAACTGCGCCCGCGCCGGCATCCTCGACGAGGCCGCCCTGCGCCAGGTCAAGGCGGACAGGAAAATCCGTTTCCTCAACGATGTCTATGCCAAGGATGAACCCGGCGCCAAGAGCATCGCCGACATCGCCGACATCATGCTCCCCCACCTCGGCGCCAGCACGGTGGAGGCCAATACCCAGGCGGCACGCCGCGCCGCCCAGCAACTGATCGACCTCGACGAGAAGGGCATCACGTCCTTCATCCTCAACCGCGACATCCCCGAGGGGCTCGGCGAGGAATACTGCGACCTGGCCTTCAAACTGGCCCGGCTCAGCCGGTGCCTGGTCGGCCGCAAGGGAACCCCGAAAATCGTCGAAACCAGCTTTTACGGAACCCTGGAACCCTACGCCGACTGGCTGGTCGTACCGGTGCTCGCCGGCATCTGGGAGGATTTCGACCGGTCCAAGGATTGCCGCGCAGCACGCAAATACCTGGCCGACATGGGCATCGAATACGTCAACCGGAAACCGGACCCCGACAAGGGGTTCGACAACTCCATCACGGTCGACCTGACCGTTGAGATCGACGCCGACAACATGAAGCACATGAGCATCCGGGGCACGGTCGCCGAAGGTACGCTGATGGTGTCGCGCATCAACGAATTCGACAAGCTGTATTTCGAGCCGACCGGCTCCACGGTGTTCTTCCTCTACGTGGACCGGCCCGGCGTGCTGGGCGCCATCGGCAGCAAACTGGCCACCCGCAAGATCAACATCGAGGATGTCCGCAACCCGCACGACCCGAAAACCAAACGGTCCCTCGCCATCATGAAGACCGACCCCGTCGTGCCGCAGGATCTGATCGACGAGATCGCCCGGGATATCCAGGCGGTTGCCAGTTTCAGCATCAAACTCTAGGAGGCAGGACATGCAGTATCGCGCCTTGGGATCGTCCGGAATACAGGCATCGGTTGTCGGTTTGGGAACCTGGGCCATCGGCGGCTGGATGTGGGGCGGTACCGATGAACCGGCCGCCATCCGCGCCATCCAGGCCGCCCTGGACGACGGCATCAACCTGGTCGACACCGCCCCCGCCTACGGGTTCGGCCTGTCGGAACAACTGGTCGGCAAAGCCATCCGCGGCCGCCGCGACCGCGTGGTGCTGGCCACCAAATGCGGACTCGTCTGGCATGTGCAGCAGGGCGATCACTATTTCAATTCGGATGAGAAGGCGCCGAACCAGGCGGCAACGCAGTACCGGGTATACAAGTGCCTCCGGCCGGAAACGATCCGCTACGAGATTGAGCAGAGCCTGAAACGGCTGGGCGTCGATTGCATCGACCTCTACCAGACCCACTGGCAGGAATCCACCACCCCCATCGCGGACACCATGGCCACCCTGCAGGACTTGAAACGCCAGGGCAAGATCCGCGCCATCGGCGCTTCCAATGCGTCCGTCGAACAACTGGACGCTTACCGACGCGCCGGCACACTCGATGTCGACCAGGAAAAATACAGCATGCTCGATCGCGCGCACGAAGCGGATCTCCTCCCCGCCTGTGTCCGCCACCGGCTGGCTTTCCTTGCCTATTCCCCGCTGGCCAGTGGCCTGCTCACCGGACGGATCGGGCCGGATCGCATCTTCAACGCGGGCGATCTCCGGCGCGGCAACCCGCGTTTCAGCCGGGACAACCTGGAACGGGTATCCCGCCTGCTGCAGGCTTTCCAACCCATCGCCGATGCCCACCACGTCTCGCTGGGACAACTGGTCATCGCCTGGACCGTCGCCCAACCGGGATGCACCCATGCGCTCGTGGGCGCACGCGATCCGGCACAGGCGCACGAGAACGCCCGCGCCGGTGATATCCGCCTGGAGGCATCGGAGCTGGCAACCATGCGCCAGGCCATCGATGCCCAGGGCACTGGTATCGTGTAACCATGAAAACCGTGAAGATCATCGAACACGGCACCGTCGCGAATTACCGCACCGACTTCTTCGGCTACTTCGGCTGGCCGACCATCACCCGTATGGACGACGGGACCCTCGTCGTGGTTGCCTCCGGCCTCCGCAACGGGCACGTCTGCCCGTTCGGACGCACTTCGATCTCGTTCAGCCAGGACCAGGGCAAAACCTGGACCCACCCGAGAATCATCACCGACACCCCGCTCGACGACCGCGATGCAGGCGCTGTCTGCGTCGGCGGCCTGACCCTGCTGGTCACCTGGTTCATCACCGATAACCGGCCGATCGTGGAACGCCTGGTCCAACAATTCGCCGCCGGCGAAGTCAAGGATGCCGTCCAGGTCGCCCGCTGGCAGGACGGCGTCCGGGATGTCAACGACACCGTCTCGATCCGCTGGAGCGGCGCCTGGACACGGATCAGCGACGATGGTGGCATTACCTGGGAAAAACCAACCCGCGTCCGCCTGACCACGCCGCACGGGCCCATCCGCCTCCGCTCCGGCAACCTGCTGTTCCTCGGCAAGGAATACGGTCCCACGATTGAAACGTTCCGGAAGGGGTCCGGAGACATCATGAGCATGGCCAGCTCCGATCGGGGCCGCAGCTGGTCAGACGGGGGACGGGTCCCCCTCTTCCCGGGCACCGACTGCACCCAATACCATGAACCCCACGTGGTCGAATTGCCGGACGGTCGACTGGTCGGGCACCTCCGTTTCCACGCCACCGACGCCCAGAAGGCAACCCTGGGAGCCGACGGCAGCCTGATGCAGACGGAATCCCGCGACGGGGGCGTCACCTGGTCGCCCTGCCGGCCCCTCGGGTGGCACGGCATGCCGGCCCACCTGATCCAGCATTCCTCCGGGACACTGGTCAGCGTTTACGGATACCGGCACCAACCGTATGGTCAGCGCCTGGCGCTCTCCGACGACGGCGGCGCTACCTGGCGCCACGACCAGGTCTTGCGCGACGATGGACCAACCTGGGATCTGGGATATCCCAGCTCCGTTGAACTGCCCGGCGGCGATCTCCTGACGGTGTATTATCAGCAGCCGGCTGCCCCCACGGATAAATGCGGCATACTCTGGACACGCTGGAAGCTGGAATGAACCTGGCACCGCTTGATGAAAAGAAGATCCCGTCCGGTCCGGCTGGGGCGACAGGCGACCGATGAGAAAAGAAAACGGCGGGAACCGGGGGGTTCCCGCCGCAGATCGGATCCAACAATCCGACGTCAGATGTCGATATCCACCGGCACATCGTCGCTCGACACGACCTCGACATCCCCGTAATCGATATCCTTGGGCGCCTTGAAGGTCGGCAGGTACCGGTAATACACCTCCAGCATCAGGGTGCAGAGCGCGGTATTGTAGACCAGGCCATGGCTCTTTTCCGCCTCAGCCGGGGCATCCCAATACCCG
>Ga0156516_1241_pt2 | contig 14400 bp, 8 predicted proteins | sample RifOxyB3_FD_111911 | JGI IMG/M metagenome (GOLD analysis project Ga0156516, IMG submission 111911) | Lentisphaerae bacterium RIFOXYB12_FULL_60_10
GATCGAAATGGAAGCCCGTGTTTACCTCGCGGTCCGGACGAGTACGCCGGTACCGCGATGGAATATGGAAAAGAGTTTGGAATGGCGCGGAGCGCAGGTAGGGACAGCTCGCCGAGCTGTCCGTCTGGTCTGGCTGGAGCCGGGGCGACCTTGCCCCGGTCTGGTTGGTTGGGTGGAGGTAGGCCGGCCGCGTGACCAAGCAACGGGCTTCCATTTCGGGGCAAGCGGGCTGGCGCCCGGACGGAAAACGGGAGGGGATTGAGGAAGTGTTCAGTTGGGGATGGGGAGGGGAAAGTATTCAGTTTTCAGAAGCCAGTGTTCAGAGGCGGATTGGTCTGAATACTGAACACTCGTCTCTGTCTCCGTGGTGAATGCTGGTCAGAAAAGGGAACGGGAAATATGCCATGAATCTTCAATACAAACCGGATTGGGAGGAGACCAAGGCGCGTTACCGTGCCTGGTGGAACCATGCGTATTTCGGGCGATGCGCCCTGGCGGTGTATGCGCCCCATGAACCGCGGCCCGATCTGCCGGAACCGGCCGGGCCGAAGACCCTGGAAGAACGGTGGTTCGATTTGGAGGCGATCAACCGCCGGGCGCAACATGCCATGGCGTCCACGTTCTACGGCGGGGAAGCCATCCCGATCTGGAGCGGGGGCTATCCCGGTCATACCTGCCTGCCGGTATTCATGGGCGCCACCTGCACGCTTGACATGCACACCGGCTGGATTGAACCGGTGATCCACCAGGAGGATGAACCGGATATCCGGCGTTTGAAGATCGACACGGAACATCCGAACTACCGGCTGGCCGTCGAATCCGTCGTGCGCGGTTCCGCGTGGATGCGCGGCAAGGGGCTGATGACCATCGGAGCGTTCGGCGGGTGCGGCGACACCCTGGCCGCCCTGCGCACCACGGACCGGTTGCTGTACGACTGTGTGGACCGGCCGGACTGGGTGCGGGATGCCGAGTGCCACCTCATGGACCTGTGGTGCGATCACTACGGGATGCTGTACCGGAATATCTGCGAGGCGGATGAGGGATCGACCTGCTGGTTTCCGCTGTGGGCGCCGGGGAAATTCTATGCCGCGCAGAACGACTTTGCCTACATGATCGGACCCGGCATGTTCCAGGATCTTTTTCTGCCGGCCATCCGGCGGCAACTCGACTATCTCGATTACGCGGTGTATCACGTGGATGGCATCGGCAATTTCGCGCACGTGGATACCCTGTGCGGGCTGGAACGGTTGCAGGCCATTCAAATTCTGCCGGGAGCGGGAAAGCCGAGTCCCCTGCATTTCATCGATGTACTCCGGAAGGTGCAGCGGGCGGGAAAGAACCTGCACATCTCCCTTCCGGCGGACGAAGTCCGGTCCGCGCTGGACCAGTTGTCGGCGCGTGGGTTGTACATCCAGACCTGGTGCCGGTCCGAGCCGGAAGCGCGCGGGTTGCTGGAACAGGCGGAACGCTGGTCGGTGGACCGGGGATGATCACCGGACGATAATCACGGTGCCCTTTGGGATGATGATGGTCTCGTAGGCGCCCATGTCGACCCGCCGGCCTTGAATGCGGGGCGTCATGCCGAGATCCTGGGTGTTTTCCATCCAGTCCTGATCCCGGCCGGCATCCAAGGCGGGGGAATCCCCGTGCAGGATGAAGTTGACTGCCAGGCGATCCACGAACAAGGGTTCAACGGTTGCCAGGTTGCCGTTCACGCCGGTGGCCAGTTCGGATGCGTGGGAATAACCGAACCGGTTGGTTCCGGATATCTGGATGCCGACGGTGGGTGTGGGGTTGCGGATCCAGTTGAAGACCACGATGGAATTGCTGGCGCTTCCGCCGGTCGCATACACGCCACCCCCGCGCGAAGTGTCGGCGGTATCGGCGCTTCCCAGTGCTCCTTCAGAGGCATTGGACACCACCGTGCAGTTCTGGATCATGCCGGCGGTTAGGTGGATCCCGCCGCCATGGGCGGATGAGTTGCTGGAACGGCACCCGTTACGGAACAACAGATTGTTGCGAAGCGTTCCTCCCGTCATATACACGCCGCCGCCGGCGCCGGGTTGGTTCGGAAGGCCCTGGACGAGGTTGTTGGTTATGACACAGTTCCGGACCATACCGGCAGACATCCATAGGGCGCCGCCATACGCCATGCCGGACCGCTGGAAGTTGGCGTTGCGCAGGGTGAGCCGTTCGACGATTGCGTCGGGATGCATGACGACCAACAGGCGGGTGTTGGCGCCCGCCTTGCGTTCAACGAAGGAGTCAGCCGGCCCGTTGACACTGGTCAGGGTGATGCCCCGGCGGATAATGGCGGGGGTGGTGAGTTGGTAGATGCCATCATCCAACAGGACGGTGGCGCCGGGAGCCGCCGCGTCGATGGCCGGTTGCAGGTTGGTGGTGGCCTTGGCGGGTGTATCAAAGGGAAAGGTGCCGGAACCGCCGGGTTTCATATAAACCGTTGACGGGAAAATGCGGACCCCGGCCACCCGGGTGACGATCGACGTGCCGGCTGAATTTTCGGCAGTCACTTTGACCGTGTAATAACCGGGCGCCGAATAGGTGTGGCTGACCGAGCCCTTGTCGGTGCCGGAATCATCCGGCGTACCATCATTCGTGTAGTCCCAGGTATAGGTGATCCCGGTGGTGTCGGCGCCGGCAACCCGGGCGGTAAAGTTCACGGTAGCCGCATCGAATGCGGCCTCGGGGGATGCGGTGATATTGACCTGCAAGGGACCGGTGTTCAGCGGCGCCGCCTCGTAGGCGCCCATGTCTGGAACGGAGGCAGCGTCCCCGTTGCCGTCACGGGAACGAGGGTTGCCGTCGAGGTCCGAGGCGATGGATGCGAGGTTGGTGCCGGTATCGATGCAGGGGGAACCCGGTGAAAGCCGGTAATTGCCGGTCAGCCGGCTGATAAATCCCGGATCTCCGATCACGTTGCTGGTTCCCGAGAGCCCGAAGGTGTTGGTGGTGCAGGAGAAACCGAAGGTTCCGCCGGTTTGGAGGAGATTCACATGATCGGCCGTATAATTGGTAACCGTATCGTTGAAGTTATGGAAGGCAATCGAGTTGAACACCTCGCCGGCTGTCTGGTAAAGGCCGTCGCCCCACCCCCACCGGTCCCCCCAGTTGCGCGTGATGGTGCAGTGCTCGACCCGGCCTCCCAGCAGGGCGATGCCGGCCCCCCGGGTTGCTCCGGGCCGGATTTGTCCCGTCTGCGTTGCCTGGTTCCGGGCAATGATCGAGTTGCACAGGGTCCCGCCGGTCATATAAACGCCGCCGCCGGTCGGGGTGGCGTTCACGTCATAGCTGTTTCCCGTCTCCGCCCGGTTGCTGACGATCATGCAATCCGTGACCAGACCGGCTGTCAGGTAGACGCCGGCGCCGAAGGATTGCCAGAAGGTTACGCGGTTGGCGGAGATGGTGCAATTGCTCACTACGCTGTCCGCCGTCAGGTAGACGCCGCCGCCGTAATTGGCCGCCACGTTGTTGGCTGATGCGGCCCGATTCCCGTGTATGATGCTGCCGGCCAGGATGCCATTTGCCGCGGCGATGCGGACACCGCCGCAATGTCCCTGTCCGTTGCCCGTGCCGTACGCGTAATTTCCGGTGATCGTGCAGGAGCTGATGGTTCCGGCGCCGTCCATGAAGATGCCGGCGCCGTCCGCGCTTGAGCTGCCGCCGCTTCCCCGGGCGATGTTGTTCAACACATCGGTATTTTCCAAGTGTCCGGCCGTCAGGTATACGCCACCGCCATAACCCCATCCGGTATTGGGCGATTCGCCTTCCATGCCGGCGCGTGATGTATTCCCGACAATCCGGCAGTTGCGCACGGTTCCGGCATCGAGCCGGACACCTCCGCCCAAGCTGGAACCACCCGCCGTGGTGGCCCGGCCATACCCGTTGGTGATGGTGAACCCGTCCAGCACGGCATCGGCATGGTTGATCCTGAACAGCCGGTATTCCGATGCCAGGGTGCGCCGCAGGGTGGTGACGTTCCGTCCGTTGACGCTTTTAATGATGACTCCGGAACCCAGCACAATCTCGTTGGTAACGGCATAGGATCCGTTGGTGATCCAGACGGTTTCGCCTTCCCCGGCGGCGGTGATGGCGTCGTGAATATTGGTGGCGGCGCTGTCCCAGGTTTCGTACGGGTGGGCGGAGGCGGTGGGATCCAACCGGACATACCGGTCTGCCGCCGGGCCGGGCTGCACCCCGGCAACCACCAGCAGGATCATCCATGGCTGTATCCGGAACATGCCAACCTCCAGTATAAATGCCCAGATACCATCTACGCGCCAAGGGTCATATATACAACACAAAACGTGACCACTCCAGTCGCATCGCGGGTTTCGGCGTGTGCCGGAGACGGTTCGATATTATCTTTGTTTGGAGGCGGGACGTGGTACATTCCGCTGCGCGAAAGGAAGGGTATGACGATGACATCCCGTGAGCGGTTACTGACGGTGCTGAAGGGGGAGATCCCGGACTGCGTCCCCGTGGCGCCGGATTTTTCCAACATGATCCCGGCGCGGCTGACCGGCAAGCCGTTCTGGGATTTGTACCTGTACAACGATCCCCCGATCTGGGAGGCCTATATCGATTGTGCGAAGCATTTCGGCATCGATTCCCTGATGGACGGCTATTTCCCCCTGACGTTCCCGGAGGAACTGGTTACGGACGGACCTGTCTGGGAGCGGTTCATTGTGCACCGGGATGCCGAACGGCTGGTGGTGCAGGAGTCCCATGTCGATAACGGGCGGCGCGTGTGGCGGCCCGAGGTTACCGTCTATCTGGTGGCGGATCCCCCGACGGCCCACGTCAAGCCGGAGGCCATCGGGTTGCCGGCCATCCCGAAACGGTGGGAGCCCGTGGAAGGCGTCAAGGAGGTGGACCTGGGGCCGGAAGGGCTGAAGCGCATCAAGGCGTTGCTGGGTGACCAGGGACTGGTGGGGGTGCGCCTGACGTGGAGCATCATCGTATATGGCGAGGACCGGCTGGTGGCCTATTATGAACAGCCGGAGATTCATGAACGCTGGCGGGCGGAACACCTGGCGGTCACGGAAGCACGGTTCCGGCGGATCATGGCCATGGATGTGAAACCCGACTTCTTCTGCATCGGCGGGTCCGGCACGCTGATCTACCAGACCCCGCAGATGGTGCGGGAACTGGCATTGCCGGGACTGAAGCGCGCCATTGACCTGGCGGAGGGGGTGGGGATCCCCACGCACGTGCACTCGTGCGGGCCGGAAAAGGAACTGGTGCGGATGTTCGCGGAGGAGACGCGCCTGACGGTGATCGATCCGCTGGAATGTCCGCCGATGGGCGATTGCGATTTGGCGGAACTCAAACGCCTGTACGGGCAGAAGCTGGTGCTCAAGGGCAATCTCCATACCACGGAGGTGATGCTCCGCGGTTCGACCGATGACGTGGTGCGGGCCAGCCGGGCGGCCATCGATGCCGCCGGGAAAGGCGGCCGGTTCATCCTTTCCACGGGGGACCAGTGCGGGCGGGACACGCCGGACGCCAACCTGCACGCCATGATCGACACCGCGCGGACCTACGGCCGGTACCGGTAGTTCGGCCTGTTAACACCATACCGTCGACCATCCGGGAACGGTTCAGCAGAACGGATCGAGTTCCTTCAGCTCATGCAGGGCGTTCAGGTAGTAATGCATGTCGACGCCACCCCAGGGGAAACGATCCCGGCTCATCAGGCAGCGCAGGAACGGGTAATTGTCCGTCAGGAAATGCTTCTCGCCGCTGAGGGTGTAGGCGGCCCAGGCGGGGAACAGATCATTGCAGGCCCAGCCGCCGGAACCGAGTTGTCGTGGCGAGCGAAGGTAGACGGGAGGCTGGCTGAGGCACGTGAGCAGGAATTGCTTCACCGCTTCCTTGCCGGAGGCTTCGTAGTAGAAATAGCAGGCACGCCAGGTCATGAACTCACCATAACCCTGCAGGAAGGTTCCCATGCCGTGGGGGATTTCGTGCAGGATCTCGCTTTGGGGGGTCATCATCCGGCGATAGGCCTGGAAGACTTCCTCCGCATAATCCAACCAACGCTGATCATGCGTATGGTGCCACAACTGAACATAGGCCAGCATCGGCCAGCCGCATTCCCGGCTGTCGCAATAGAATATCTCCGGACGCTGAATCTGCCAGCGCCGCATATTCTCTCCCACGGCAATGGCGGCTGCTTCGAAATCGCGTTCGGCGGTCAGACACCAGGCTGCCAACAATCCGCCGACCCACATGTGGGACGGATAGGTGGCCCCATCGCTGTGGTTGGGGCAGTGGGCTGCCATGGTGCCCTGTCGCAGGGGATCCGGATCACTGGCAATAAAGTCCACATGGGCATTATGCCGGGCACTGATCAGGGCGGATGACAGAAAGCCGGGTTCCTTCAGGCGGAAGTACTGACGGAAGGTATCAAGAATGCTATCATTCTCGTTGTTGCCGCTGCAATCGCGGATGATCCCGTCGCCCAAGTCCAGTTCGCCCCGGCCGTTCACCGCGCCTTTCTGGCCGGCGGAACCCAGCTTGGTTTCAACCGTGAGGTAGCGATCCTCGTCATAGGACAGCCAGCGATCCAGATCGAGCACCTTGCAGCTTCTGGCATAGGCCGGATCCATGGCCACTTTGACCGGCGCGTCACCGCAGGCAAATATGCCGAACCCGATCACCTCGTGATCCTGGAAGATGGCTTCCATCTGCGCAAAGCTCTTTTCTCCAGCCTGGAAAGTCAGCCGCAGATCGTGTTCCCGGCTCATGCCACGGTTCAGGCGCAGGGGCTGGCTCCATGCAGGCCAGATATCAAATCGCAACCGGTTGCGGGTTGCGGCAATTCCCTTGGGATAATGCAGTTCCATCTGCGGAAACCAGGCCAGGGCAGACGCGCCGTTGCCGGTAAGGCCCAGATGGGGGTACGCGGCGCGCAAGCCGCCGGCCATGTCCGTGCGGGCATTGCCCGGGCGCAGGTAGTGGGGATATTCCGCCAGCTTCTCCTTGAAACTGGCCATATCGCGGATCACGATTTTCCCGTTTTGCGTATTGCCATAGACGGACTGTGTCATGGCGCTGGTGAAGCTGCCGGATTGCAGTTCTACATTTTCCTTCAGTTCAACCGGTCGGGGCCACCAGTTAAGACCATGGGTCATCTGGCGTACATACTTGGTGGTACGTGTTCCCAGGGTGGTGGGCAGTTCCATCCAGATCCTGGCCAGATGGATGCCCATTTCCGGATCCTGCCGGTTGGTCATCTTGTGGGAGATCTGAACGCAGGGATCGCCGGCCCGGAAGGTGTAGCGCAGGCGAAAATCCAGGAGGGTGGTGTCATCCTCCGCGGTCTGTTGGCCGGAAATCTCCAGGATGATCACTTCCGGGCCTGAACGGTCTATCCGGCTGGTGATGGAAGGGCAGAGGGAGGCATAAAACAGTTTGCCTTCCGGGGTTTCCGCCAGCAGATCGGACCCGGGTTCCACCATTTCCCTGCCGGCCACGGTATAGCTTTCAAACAGGGAGAACGCGGTTTTGCTGATACGCACCACCGTATCGCCGTTGATGACCGTGTAACTGCCGGTGTTTTCGCGCAATACCAGGGATTGTGCCGGAGTTGATGCGGCCTGGCCCCGTCTTACGCGGACCTGCATTTTCGCATTACGCGCGATCGGCATCTGCCAGTCCAGCACCGCCCAGCGCAGTGAACCATCCGGCCAGTACTGGGTGGGAGTAACTTGCGCGGGAAAACCGGTGTCTCCGTCGGTCAGGAAGAGGCCATCCTTCCCGGATACGGCCCGACAGGCAAACGGAACGCCACAGCTCATCGGGTAATTGGCCAGATCACGGTTGGAGATGTTGTTGATTTCCAGTGTGCATATTTCGTTGGTCATGGATTATTTTCGCTCCCTATACCATTTACAATGCCCGCGAGTATAGCGACGCACCGAAGCCGCAACAAGCCGATAGAGCTTGTTTTCAAGCCGCAACACGATAGCGTTCTGCGCATGTCGTCCAGCCCCATTACGGTCCCGGTTCCATCTGACGCGCTTGTCCAGCGGGCCGTTCGTCTGACCTATGCCCAGATGATGTTGAATGCCGTGTTCGGGGCCAGTACCGGCGGCATGTTCCTGATCGGTTTTGCCCTGCAACTGGGGGCGGACAACCTGCTCCTGGGATGGCTCAGCAGCATTCCGCCGTTGTTTGTGGTTGTCCAGTTCGTCTGTGCCTACTTGATTGAACGCGGGTGGAGCCGCAAACGGTTGACGGTATGGTTCAGCTTTATCACCCCGCTGTGCTGGTGTGGAATTGCCGCGCTGCCGGTATTGGCGGATCGGCTGTCGGCCGTCCAGCGTATCGGGTTGCTGGTGAGCGTGATTGCCCTGGTGACCGTGGCCGGGCAGTTTGTCGGCAATGCGCGCGGCAGTTGGGTTGGCGACCTGATTCCCGAACAGCGGCGTGGCCGGTTTTTCGGCAATTGCACGTTGTTTGCCGGGATAATCGGGGCCTTGTTCGCAGTGGGGGAAGGCCGGTTCCTTGATTTTATCCAGAGTCACGGTTTGTATGCCTTCACGGCGTTATTCTTTTTCGGTGCCCTGTTCGGATTGGGGGCGGCTGTCCTGAATCTTCCCCAGCCGGATTGTCCCTTGCCGCAGCGGACGCATCGTCCGCATTTCTTCAGCGTCCTGCGTGAGGGATTGCGGAACCGGCCGTTGTGTATCCTGGCCGTGGCACATGCGATCCTGGCCATGAGTGCGATTGCCGGCCCGTTCTATTCCGCCTATTGTCTCCGCGATCTCGGAATGAGTTATTTCGGGCTGGGGTGTTTGAACGCGATTTCCACGGCGACCATGCTGCTGGTCTCTCCTTTTGCCGGGCGCTGGGTGGATCGTTTCGGAGCCCGGCCGTTTGTGATCCTGGGACTGTTGATCCTGGCGCCCACGGGGCTGGTCTGGATGTTCATCCCGCCGGGTCGTGCGGACCTGGCCTACCGGTTCATGCCCATGGCCAACAGTGTTGCCGGGATTGGATCCGGGCTGATTGGCGTGGCGTTTACGGCTTTGCTGTACAAGCTGACCCGTTCCGAGACGCGAGCGGTGCATTTTGCAGCATACGGGGTGGTCGTGACACTGGCGGGAGCTCCCATGCCGTTGCTTGGAGGATGGATGATCAGCCATCTCCAAACGGCCGGGTTCGCGGTGGACTTGCGCCTGGTATTCTACCTCTGGGTCGGATTCGTCCTGCTTTCGGCGCTGGTGGCCAAGTTCATAACCGAGCCGGGTTCCTCGTCAACCCGCCGGTTGGTCTTCAGTTCGTTCCCGGCCTGGATCGGCAGTTTGCCGGCCTGGTTCCTGACCCGGCCGCAGCAGGTTATCACCGGCGGGAAGATCATCCCGAAAACCGGTGACGGGTCCCCGGACACCTGACCGGCCAGGCGGGATCAGCGGGTGATCGCGTTGGGAACCCTGCTTCGCCAGCGGACCGGGTACAGGTTTGCATTGCGCCCGGGGTTTCGGTAAGGTTCTTCCCATTACGTTATCGTGGAGGATGGAGTCATGAAACGACAGGCTTTGGTAGGAACCCTTGCAATTGCGTTGATACTGGCGGCGGGCATGGTCCGGGCGGATGAATCGGCGGATATGGTCCGGAAAACCGGCCGGGCCTTCAGCGATGTGGCCAAGAAGGCGGTCAAAGCGGTGGTGTTCATCCAGGTTGAAAAGACCGTGACCGCCACCGGTCCGGGCGGAATGGGCCCGATGAATGATCCGTTCGGATTCTTCGGGGACGATTTTTTCCAGCGGTTCTTCGAGGGGAGGGATGGACGCGGCCAGCCGGCGCCCCAGCGGCGATACCGCCAGCAGGGGCAGGGGTCCGGATTCATCGTCACCAAGGACGGGTATATCCTGACCAACAACCATGTGGTGGGGGATGCCGACAAGATCACCGTGAAACTGAACGACGGGCGCACGCTGACCGCCAAGCGGATCGGGGCGGACCCGAAGTCCGAGGTGGCCGTGATCAAGGTTGACGCCGACAATCTGCCGGTGCTCGAACTGGGCGACTCGGATGCGATGGAGATCGGCGAGTGGGTCATCGCGATCGGGAATCCGTTCGGCCTGTCCGAAACGTTGACCGTCGGCGTGGTGAGCGCGACCGGCCGGAACAACATCGGCATCGCGGAATACGAGGATTTCATCCAGACTGACGCGGCGATCAATCCGGGCAATTCCGGCGGTCCCCTGCTGAACATCGACGGCAAGGTGATTGGCATCAACACGGCCATCCTCAGCGGCAACGGCGGTTATATGGGGATCGGGTTTGCCGTGCCGATCAACATGGCCAAGGCCATCCAGAAACAACTGGTCGAGAAGGGATCGGTCACCCGCGGGTTCATGGGGATCCAGCTCAATCGGGGCGATCTCGACGAGGAAATGGCCAAGTCGTTCGGCCTGGAACAGGGCGGCGGCGTGCTGGTGGCGGATGTGATCAAGGATTCGCCGGCGGAGAAGGCCGGATTGGAGAGCGGGGATATCATCCTTGAACTGAACGGGAAAGCCGTGCGGAGCAATACGACCTTCCGCAACGAGGTGGCGATGATCCCGCCGGGAACCGAGGTCAACCTGATCGTGTTCCGGGACAACCAGCGGGTGCCGGTGAAGTTGACCGTCGGCACCCTGCCGGGCGATGAGCCGGTTGCCGAGGCTGCTCCGGAAACCGCGGGTGATCCGCTCGGGGTGAAGGTGCGGGACCTGACCAGCGAGCTGGCGGCGCGGTTCGGGTATGATTTCGACGAGGGGGTCATCATCACGGAGGTGGATCCGGAAGGTGTCGGGGCACGTGCCGAACTTCAACCGGGCATGCTGATCCTCGGCGTGAACCGGCGGCCGGTCCGCAACACCCTGGATTTTGCCAAGGCGATCAACGAGGCGGCCAAATCCGGCCGCGCCCTGCTGCGGGTGAAACTGCAAAAGGGGTCCTGGTTCGTGATCGTGCGGTTCGATCGGTAAAACGAAGGTGCAGGAAATCGCAGGTCGGGACTCCAGGGCGCAAAATGGTCGAACGGGTTAACGAATGAACCTGCCCGAACGTATCCGCCAGCGGCTGAAGGATGCCCCGGACCTGCCGGGGTGTTACCTGTTCCGTGACCGGCAGGGCCGGATCATCTACGTCGGCAAGGCGGTCTCGATTCGGCGCCGCCTCCAGTCCTATTTCCGGAACACGGCGCTCCGGCGGGGGGACCCCAAACTGCGGAGCCTGGTCAACAGCGTCTGTGATATCGAGTTTTTCACGGTCCGCAATGAGGCGGAGGCGTTGCTGAGCGAGGGGCGGCTGATCAAGGAATACAAGCCGCGCTACAACATCCTGTTCAAGGACGACAAGCGGTTTGTCCTGCTCCGGACCGACCCGCGTGAGCCGTTTCCGCAGTTCCGGCTCTGCCGCCTGGCGCGCCAGGATGGAGCGGTGTATTTCGGGCCTTACGTGTCGTCTCCGTCCGCACGGGTGACCCTCGATTTTATCGAACGCCATTACGGCATCCGCCATTGTGAGCCGCGGGAGCCGGATGCCTCCACCTACCGGCATTGTTTGAACGACATTATCCGGACCTGTTCCGGCCCCTGCGTCGGCAAGGTGACGCCGGAAGCCTACCGGCAGCGTTTTGACGAGGCGTGTGCCTTCCTGCACGGGGACCGGCCACAGGTGTTGAAGGATCTGCGGGACCGGATGCGGGCTGTTGCGGCGACGCATGACTTTGAGCGGGCGGCGGCCTTGCGTGACACCCTGTTGAGCCTCGAGCAGATCATCCGCCAGAAGGCACGCGTGGTGATGGAACCGGAGATGAAGCGGCAGGATGCCGAACACGGATTGCAGGATCTCCAGGCGGTGTTGGGGCTACCCACCATCCCGCGCCGGATGGAATGTTTCGACGTGTCCACGATTTCCGGAACGTTCTCCGTCGCGAGTATGGTCAGCGCCCGGGACGGGGTGCCGGCGCCCGCCCGGTACCGCCGGTTCAGGATTCGGACGGTTGCCGGCAGTGATGATCCGGCCATGATCGCGGAAGTGATCACCCGTCGGTACCGCCGGGTTCACGAGGAGGGAGGGGAGTGGCCGGACCTCGTGATCGTGGATGGTGGTATTACGCAATTGCGGGCTGCCCGGGCCGCCCTGGAGCGGCTGGGACACGGATCGCTCCCGGTGATCGGGCTGGCCAAGAAGCTGGAAGCCATCCATTGGCGGGATCCGGGCGAACCGATCCAGTTGGCCCTGGATTCGCCGGGGTTGCGGGTGATCCGCCGTTTGCGGGACGAAGCGCACCGCTTTGCGCTGGCGTATCATCGCCGGTTGCGCAACCGCCGGATCCGGGAATCGGTGCTGGATGACATCCCGGGGATCGGCCCGCACCGCAAGCGCCGCCTGCTGGAACGGTTCGGTTCCGTGCGCCGGCTTACCGAGGCGCCGGAGGACGAGGTGGCGGGAGTGCCCGGAATCGGGCTTGCACTTGCGCGCCTGATCAGGCAGACATTGGTGCCGGATAGCGAAACGGCCTCGCCTGCCGGGGAAGGGATTGCATGAAACTGCTGGTCATCAAGTTGAGTTCCCTGGGCGACCTGTTTCATGCCCTGCCCGCCGTGCACCAGCTCAAGACCGGTTTAAGCGCCGAGGTGCACTGGGTGGTGAACGCGGAGTATGTCTCCCTCGTACGGCAATTCACCGACGTGGATCGCGTGGTTCCGTTTCCGCGCCATGACGGGTTGCGCGCGATCGCGGGGTTCGTGAAGCAGTTGCGCCAGACCCCGTATGACCTGGCGGTTGATTTGCAGGGCCTGCTCAAGAGCGCCTGGATTGCGCGGGTGGCGCGGGCGGCCCGACGGATCGGGCCGTCCTTTCACCGTGAAGGGTCGCGTCTGCTGTATGATGCCGTGGCCGGTCCCCGCAACAAGCAGCGTCATGCCGTGGAGGAGAATCTCGACGTAGTGCGGTATCTCGGGTTGCCGGCGGGTGAGCCGGTGTTCCCGGTTGCCTGCCCGGTTCCGGACCTGCCACCGGACCGTCCGCGGGTGGCGATGGTCTGTTCCTCGCGTTGGGCCACGAAGAACTGGCCGCCGGAAGGTTTTGCCGAGGTTGCGCGGCGGCTCCAGGCAACCTGTGATGCGTCGATTTTCCTGGTGGGAGGCTCCGACAGCCGGGCGGTGCATGAACGGATCCGGACCCGGCTCAGCGGGAAGGTGACCGACCTGGCGGGCCGATGCACCCTCGTGGAGACGCTGGGGGTGTTGAACGCGATGGACCTGGTGGTGGCCAATGATACTGGTCCCATCCACATGGCCGCGGCGGTCGGCACCCCCGTGCTGGCGCTGTTCGGTCCGACCGATCCGGTGCGTACCGGGCCGTTCGGGCCGATGCATCGCGTGGTGCAGGCGGGATTGCCCTGCCAGCCCTGCTTCTCGCGCACCTGTCGGCGCGGCGGCGTGCCCTGCATGGAAGGCATCACCCCTGAACGCGTGGTGGAGGCGGCGATAGCGATGCTGGAGAAAGCCCCTTCACTCCAAGGGGGATTCAATGCCGGAGGATAGCCTGCAACCTGGAGGGCGAGACTCTGTCGAGCCGTAAGAGAATGTTGAGTAAACTTACCTGTCGGTGGATGGTGGCGGGTGGGGTTCTGGCCGGCCTGCTGGCCATGGCCGCGGCGCAGGACGATGCCGCCTTCCAGCAATGGCTGGTGCAGGACCAGGCGGCGTTTGCCCAATACAACGCCGAGGTTACTGCCGCCTACCAGCGGTTCTACGAAGAAGAGCAGAAAGCCTTCCAGGAATTTCTCCGGCAGGCGGGGGACCGGTGGGGCAGGCAGAATGTCTGGGTACCCGAACGCAAGACCTGGGTGCAGTATGCCGACGATTTTGGTGAACGGAGCCAGGTCGGGTTCGAGGAGGGGGAATGCCGGGTGCAGGTGCTGTTCGACCATCCCGTGACGGCGGATGATCCGGCCGTCCGCAAGGAACTCGAGCAGGCGGTGCAATACCTGGTGCTCAGCGGGACCGAGGACCCGGTGCAGATGACGCGGCGCCTGATGAAGGAAGGTCCGGCGGCTTCTACGCCGGCCGGTGGCACGGCCCCGGCAGCGGCAACCTACACGGTCCGGTCCGGCGACAGTTTGTGGGCGGTTGCCAAGCGCCTGGGGGTTTCGCGCGAGGCGTTGGCCGACGCCAACGGTATCGATGCCAACGGGTGGCTGAAGGTGGGACAGGTGTTGAAGGTCCCCGGCAGCGTGACGGCGGCGGGGGGGACGGGTGGGGGTCGCCGCATGCCGGATTCGAAATCGCCGGTCGTACTCGACCAGGTGCGGATGCCGGACGGATCGGTGGTGAATCGTGGGAATGCCGCGGCATTCGGGCAGGCCGTGGT
>Ga0156516_1256_pt1 | contig 13657 bp, 15 predicted proteins | sample RifOxyB3_FD_111911 | JGI IMG/M metagenome (GOLD analysis project Ga0156516, IMG submission 111911) | Lentisphaerae bacterium RIFOXYB12_FULL_60_10
CCAACGGCAAATACCTGTACTGGTTTCACTTTCATGGTGGTGAGGTGCTGGCCCGTGCGCCGAACCTCCGCTCCTGGGTCGGTTACGAGCACCGGAATCCGGTCTGGCTTTGCGGAGGGATCGAACGCGATGGCCGGATCCACTGGTCCCAACCGGAAATCGCCCTGTATGACGACAATCCCGGTGTGCGTATCAGTTATCCCGATTTCATTGAACAGGACGGCAGGATCTGGTTGACGGAAACGCAGAAGACGATCGCACGGGTCCATGAACTCGATACGCAACTGCTTGCAGCCTTGTGGGCGGATCCCTCGGAAGCCCGGCCCACCCGTGACGGCCTGTTGCTGGAACATACGGACGGCAAGGGGTCCATCCGGATGCCGGATCTGCCAACCCTGCATAATCGGGGCGGGGGACGGGTGGATCCATCGACGGGAGCGACCCTGCCCGGCCAGGCATGTGCCATTGCACCGCGTGGCGGCATGACGCTGGAATTGCTGGTGAATTTCCGATCGCTCAAACCCTGGCAGGTGGTGTTCGACAGTCGCGATGTCGAGGGACGCGGGATCCTGCTCCAGCTTACCGATCGGGGCACGCTGAAGCTCAGCCTGGCCGGCCACACCTACGGTGAACCGGGCGGCCGCTGGTCCTGCGGCCTGTGCGAATCCGCCTGGGAAACCGATGGTGGCCTGCTGAAGGCTGGAACGCTCCACCACGTGGTCTTCATCGTGGACGGTGGTCCCAAGACGATATCCGTACTGGTCGATGGCGAACTGTGCGATGGCGGCCACGATCGTCAATATGGCTGGGGGCGTTTCAATCCGCACCTGCGTGACGCCAATGGAGCCACAACCGGCGTGGTGGCCGGCGGACTGGATGGTGATCTTCCCTTGTTCAGAATCTACGGTCGTCCCCTATTGGCGGCCGAACTGGCGGCAAGTCGTCGCGCATTGAAGCAGGTGCGGGGAGCATGAACAGCCGGTGTACCTTCGATATCCGCAGGGCAGGCTGGCTTCACGGAAGAACACAAATTCGGGAATAAGTCTCGTACAGGACCTTATTTTCTCGGGACCCATTCCAGGCAATACAACCCGCTGGTCGGTGAGCGGGGTGTGAGTCGTGGAGGGGACAATGCCGGCCCCCTCCACGGACTTGCTGACGTATTGCCGGTTATTTCTGGATCTCGTTCTTGATCTTTTCCCGGTGTTCCTGCCGTTCGGTCTTTTGTTCAGTCCGGTGTTCCTGGTTCTCGGACTTCTGTGAATCGATGTGGGCTTTGACCTTGGCCTTGATCTGGTCCCGGGTCAGGTTCGGATCGGCGGCGATGGCGTCCAGCAGGGCGATGTTCTCGGCGTGCTGGGCATCCCAGTATTCGACGTTCTCGCCGTATTGTTCCTCAACAAACGCCAGGATTTCAGCCTTTTGTGCGGCGTCGAGGTGCTGACTTTTATTCAGCCGCTCCGTCAGCTTGGCCACGAAATCGTTGTGTCGGGCGGTCCATTCGGCTGAATGTTCCGCGTGTTTTGCCTCACGGTTCTTTTTGATCTCGGCAACTTTTTCCGCCCGATGCTCCTTGATTTCCGCCGCCTTCGTTGCCCGGGCCGCGGCACGGCCACCCTCATCTCCTTCACCTGCCCACAAGCGGCTGCCTGCTACGCCTGCCACACACGCCATCAACACCATCCATCGCATACCGGTTTTCATGATCATCTCCTTGTTATGTGCCGGGTTCGGTCACATTACCGATCGGCAGCGTAGCATACTAACGAACCAAACATCGAGATTATTGTAGACGATGGAACCGTCCTGGAGACCAAGGAATTCCGCCCGGCGAAGCCCGCCCTCGCGCCCGGGGCCTCGGTCCAGTTTTCAGGGACCCTGGAGCATCTTGCGCCCAAGCCGACCGAGTTTAGTCTGGAATGGAAGAAATAGCGCATCGTCATCGACAAGGATAGTGCCGCAACCTTTGGCCGCCTATCCACCCTCCTGGACAACCGGGGAACCCCCGGCACGCACCGCACCCGGGATGTCTGGATTGCCGCCATTGCCGTTCAGCATAACCTGGAGGTTCTCACTCGAAACCGGAAGGACTTCGAAAACATTCCGGGCCTTGGTGTCCTGGTGATTTAAGACGCTCAAGGCTGCTAGTGACAGCGTCTCACAACCTGTCCTTTGGGGCTTGATGTTTCTCTTGGATGGCGGAAAGCTGCAAGATGGCTTCCTTATCCCGAGGACGGTCCATGGCCTGCTTCGCTTCAATCAGGGCTTCGAGCGACAGAATCCGACAGCGGCCCCAAGGCAGGCGGATAGGCACACTGCGTTTTTGCACAGCAGTAAAGTCGCCGATTCCGAGTACGGAGCCCAGACAATCGAGTTGACCGAGGTCTGTATCCAAATACAGATTTTCCAATCCCTGGCAAGACTCCGGTGAAAGCCTTAACGGCAGGCGTTTGGGTGTCATACGGTGTACTGGATACAGGTCGGCCAGCGCAGCCTGAAGCCGCATTAGATTCTCTACTGAAAAGTCGCTGCAGATATCCACATCCAGGGTGACGAGTGAACAACCATGTGCCACGGCAGCATAGCCTCCCACGACCACAAAAACCACTTTGTGTTGAATCAGTCGCTTCAGCAGGTTGGGGAGATCACCCATGGTATTTTTTCATTCCTTCGCGTAACAGCAGAACCGTTTCAAGTGCTCGACTGTGTTGTTGAAGGCGTTCGGCAGGCGTTTTTCGGAGATTCGCGACCAGAAGCGACATATCAATGCCATACTCCCGGGCCTGCTCCCAGGCGGATTTGACGGTCTGGCGAGGAATGCGCTTCATGGCCGGGAGACTACTAATGCGGAACTTTTACGACAAGGGAATAAAGCCACCCGGCGGGCTAGACCAACGGGGCATCCCTCGTCTTCTTGCCACCGCCTCCGCCTGCCTGACCCCGTCACGCCTGCCTTGAAAATCACCATGGCGTCCGGTACCTGCACATGCCGACTTCACCCCTTGACACATCGTCATTCGAACCGTACGCTTAAGTATACATTGAGGAGATCTCTTATGAGTACTGTTGCGGCAATCGAATTGAAGCGGCGCGGCGTATCGGCGCTGGCGCCTGCGCTGGCCGAAGATGACCAGGCCATCATCACGGTCCGGGGCAAGGACCAATACGTGGTGATGAAGATGGAAACCTACAACCGGCTCCGGGAGGCCGAGCTCGACCATGCCGTCCGCGAGGCGCGGGCAGACTACGCCGCCGGCCGCATTGCGGACCGTTCCGTCAAGGCACACCTGAAGCGGCTGGACCGCCATGTATAGCCTGGTTTTCACGGAAGCATACACCCGTCGTGTGATCCGGTTTCTGCGCAAGCATCCGGACATGCGCCCGCCGTACGAGAAGACGCTGCAACTTCTCGAACTGAACCCGTTCCATCCGTCACTGCGCCTCCATAAGTTGAAGGGCCGCCTCGGCGATCTGCATTCCGTTTCCATCAACCTCTCATACCGCATCACCATCGAATTTCTGATCGAGGGGCGCACCATCATCCCGGTCGCTGTCGGTTCCCGTGATGCGGTGTATTGATTGGTTCTCCGGGCTTGCGATCGATTCAGTGATAGACTATACCATTTCGGTATCGGATAGGTATCGAAAGGAACTTCCTATGTCTGCCTTGCTCATCAAGAACATGCCGCCGACTCTGCATGACAGACTTCGGCAGCGCGCTGCAGTCCATCACCGATCCATGAATGGCGAAGTCATTGCCATTTTGGAACGGGAACTTGAACGACCGGTGCCGGCGGAAGTACCGCCCCCCGTCGTCAAGCTGGACAGACCGGTAAGCGGCGAATGGATTGTTCAGATTATTCGCGACGCAAGGGACGGCAACCGATGATCGTCGCCGACGCCAACCTGTTGATCAACTACGTCTGTGGAACCCCCTTGTCCGACATGGCACAACAGGTCAATCGACAGGACCCGGATTGGGTGTCGCCGCCGCTTTGGAAGGCGGAGGTTCTTAACGGCCTGCTGGTGATGCACCGGGCGGGTTTGATGAGTCTTGATCGTGCCGTTCTCGCGTATCGCAACGCCGCCGCCGCCACCTCGGACCCGTTACGCGAGGACAACCCCGATGCGATCCTGACGACCGCTCAAGACGCGGGGTTAACGGCTTATGACGCAATCTACGTTACGCTTGCACGCTCTCTGGGTATTCCCCTTGTCACCGAGGACGGGAAAATCCTCCGCACCTGCCCCGACGTTGCCCGATCCATGCGTCAGTTTCTGGAGCCGCCGGAGTCGTCCATGACTGTTCGGGAAAAACCGGCAACATACAAGACCGCGCGAAAAAGCGGAAAGGGAGCCAAGGCATGAAGCAGCCGAATTTCCTGGTGATTGTGGCGGATGACATGGGGTTCTCGGATGCCGGGTGCTACGGCGGAGAAATTTCCACCCCGAACCTTGACGCGTTGGCGTCCAATGGGGTCCGGTTCACGCAGGGTTGTTCGGCGGGACGGTGCTGGCCTTCGCGCGCCTGTATCCTGACCGGCAACTATTACCAGCAGGTGCCCAAGGTTCCAGCGGATGGAAAGCTTCCGGATTGGGGACGTCCGTTGCCGCATTATCTTAAACCGCTGGGGTACCGGTCGTATCATTCCGGCAAGTGGCACGTGAACCAGTTCCCGGCGCCCTTTGCCATGGGAGGGTTCGACCGTTCCTACTACATCCGGGACTACGACCGCAATTTCGAGGTCAAGGACCACCGTTTGGACGACCAGCCGTTGCCGCCGGTCAAGCCGGGCAGCGGCTATTATTCTTCCACTGCGATCGCGGACCATGCGGTGACGTTTCTCAAGGAACATGCCCGCAGTCATGCGAAAGAGCCGCTCTTCCTGTACCTGGCGTTCGTGGTTCCGCATTTTCCGCTGCATGCGCCGCAGGAAGATATCGACGCTTACCGGGGGAAATATGACCAGGGTTGGGACGCGGTGCGTGATGCCCGCATGAAGCGACTGGAAACGATGGGAATCGTGCGTGGCGGACTTTCGCCCCGGCAGCCCCGCACCAAGCCCCGTTGGAACCTGAAGCCGAACGAACTGGCGAAACAAATCGGACCGGGTGAAGCACCCTGGGCGGTGAGCTGGCGGAGCCTGACCCCGGCACAACGCTCGTTCCAGGCGAAGAAGATGGAAATTCATGCGGCGATGATTCACCGGATGGACCGCGAGATCGGGCGTGTGATCGACCGGCTGAAGGCCATGGGCGAGTGGGAGAACACGGTTACGCTGTTCGTATCGGACAACGGCGCGAGCGCCGAGCAGATCATCCGCGGTGACGGGCATGACAAGCGTGCCCGGATGGGCGACGGCGATTCCTACCTGTGCCTGGGACCCGGATGGTCCACGGCGTCCAACACCCCATTCCGCTATCACAAATCGTGGGTGCACGAGGGCGGGATTGCCACGCCGTGGATTATGCACTGGCCGGCGGGGATCAAGTCGCACGGAGCCTTGCGCCACACCCCCTGTCACCTGGTGGATATTGTGCCGACGATGCTGGATCTTGCGGGGCAGAAACGTGATCCGGAGTGGCGTGGCAGGAACCGTCCGCCATTGGCCGGAGTGAGCCTGGCACCGGCGCTCCGGCGGGATGTCGAGGTCAGGCGGGAATGCATTTTCTTCCGGCATATCGGGCATCGGGCGCTCCGGATGGGCAAGTGGAAACTGGTGTCCGTTCACCGCGGGAAATGGGAACTGTACGACATGGAGGCGGACCGGACGGAGTTGCATAACCTGGCCACCCGGTATCCGGCGCGTGTGCGGCGGATGGCGTCCATATGGGAACGACATCACGATACGTTTGTCGGGCAGGCGGGCGAGGTCCGGGATTGAAGGGAATAAGGAGGGTTTATGACGGCCCGGAATGATCGGTTGGCGTGGTTCAACGAGGCGCGGTTCGGGATGATGATCACCTGGGGGCTTCACAGCCTGCCGGGGCGCGGGGAATGGGTGATGATCATGGAGAACTGGCCGGTCAGGGAATATGCCCGGCTGGCGAAGCGGTTCAAGCCGGCCCGGTTCAATGCCGGGGAATGGGCCGACCTGGCAGTCGACGCGGGAATGAAATACGGGGTGATGATCACCCGGCATTGCGACGGGTATTGCCTGTTTGATTCCGCCCACAGTGTCGGCGACTTCACCTCCGTCCGGCAGGGGCCGGGTCGTGATTTCGTGCGGGAATATGCGGAGGCATTCCGGAGCCGGGGGCTGAAGGTCGGCTTTTATTATTCCGTGGCGGACTGGCGTGAGCCCGGACTCTTTGATCCCAAGGGGTGTCCGAACAGTGCGCGGCAGATGGTGGAATCGGTGCATCGCCAGGTGGAAGAACTGATGTCGAATTACGGGCCGATTGATGTGTTGTGGTATGACGGCTGGTACTGGGAGTGGTGCCGGCACAAATGGCCGGGGTTGCCCCGGGAAGTGGCCATTGATTTCTGGCGGTCCCATGAGCTGAACGCCATGGTGCGCCGGTTGCAGCCGGGCATCATCATCAACGACCGGTCCGGCCCACCCGAGGATTTCACGACACCGGAACAGAAAATCGAAGCGGAGAAGGATGGGCGTGCCTGGGAAACCTGCATGACCATCGGTTCATCGAACGGGTGGGGCTATATCCGGCATGATCCACCGCGTAAGACGACTGCGCAGTTGATCCAGCACCTGATTGAGGCGGCTTACCAGGGCGGCAATTACCTGCTCAATGTGGGGCCGAAGCCGGATGGCGCCATCCGCAAGGAGGAACAAGTCCGGCTCCGGGAGATGGGGCAGTGGCTGGCGGTGAACGGCGAGGCGATCTACGGGAACGGGTTGAAGCCGCTGGGTTACTACCAGACTGGACGAAGCGGGTATCGCGGAAACACCGTGTACCAGTATTTCTACCAGTGGCCCGGCCGCGAGGCGGTTATTCCCGACCTGGCGGTTCCGGTCCGGTCGGCCCGGCTGTTGGGTTCGGACAAGACGTTGACCGTCCGGACGGGGACCAATCGGCGGACCTTCGTATCCGGTTTACCGGCGCGACCGCCCTCGGCGCATGCCAATGTGGTGGTGCTGGAATGCGACGGCGCCCCGGCGCTGATCCAGACCGCCCAGCCGTGCTGGTGGGAAGAGCCTGGTTGAACCAGCATCCCCACGCTGTGCGCCGGCACGAAGCATGGGTAGGGACGGCTCGCCGAGCCGTCCGTCTGGTCCGGTTGGAGTCGGCACGTGCCCCGCATCCAAGCGGAGGTAAAATCGATGCGTCTCGTGCAAACGCACAAGCTCCCCGATGCGCATGTTCCGTCAGGCTTGACACGGATCGTGTGTAAGGTGTATGGTTATACACATGCGAACCAATATTGTGCTGGATGATGATTTACTCGCGGAAGCCCGCACCTACAGCAAGGCGCGGAGCAAGCGTGAGATTGTCAGGGAGGCGCTCGCCACCTACGTGGCGGTGAAGGCGGAACAACAACGGGTGGCCGCTTACCGGGACCGTCTGGCGGCGGTCCGTCGTCGGCTGGCGGATGCTCCGGTCCGGACGCCGTCGCAGAAGATTGTCCGGTCGGATCGCGAGCGCCTGTCATGAATTGTGTGATCGACACGAGTGTGGCCGTGGCTTGGTATTTTTCTGAATCCGGTTCGATCAAGGCGAGGGAATGGCAGGACAAGATCCTGGCGGGCCGGTTGCATGCGATGGTGCCGCCCCTGCATTACCTCGAGTTCGCCAATGTCCTGCGGACGTATGTCCTGCGCAAGGAAATCGAGCGTGACCTGGCGGAAGATATCTATGCGTTGCATTTGGATGCTCCGATGGACAGCGTCGAACCCCCGCGCGCGGCGATTCTGGCAACAGCCCTGGAGTTCGGGGCCACCGCATACGATGCGGCATTCATCGCGCTGGCCCAGGTATATGAATGTCCGTTGATCACGGCGGAGCGATCAACCACCCCCTGGGTGGTCAAACTCGGGGATCGCGTTCAGATTGTTGGCTGATGATACGATCCGCTATTATTCAGGCATACCCTTGATCGTGCCGATGAAACCTTGGTCGTCAACGGCCCATGGATGATTTATCGCGTAGCCGTCTGGGCTGGGAAGGATTCCGGTTGATTCCTGGTCCCGTGTCATCCCCCGGCCGTTTTGCTGAGGGATGAAGATACCAGCTGTCATTGAGCAGACGCCATTCGAGCGGTGGAACGGGTTCCCATACCGGTTCTTCCTGTCCAAGTTTACGCCGGCGTACTTCAAGGTTGACGTGGGCCCGGATGCCCGTTTCGTCCAACGTCACGCTGGTGATCCGGTATGGATCGGTTTCATGGCTTTGGTCGGAGTGCTTCAGGATGCCGGCAGCCATGCGGGCCCGTAACCAGATCGCACTGCCGTCAACGGTTCGCAGGATTTCGGGGTCGATCAGCGCCAGGGCGGCCTCGCGGTTGTTGGCTTCAATCGCCTTGAAGAACGCTTCCTGCCGGCTGGCGATATCCTCGCGTGCCATCCGCTGCCTGATGCGTTCCTTCATCTCGTCGATCCGGGTTTGCCATTCGGTTCCGGCAAAGCGGGCGGGAAACGTGTCCAGCGCCTTCATGGCGGCCTGTGGATTGCCTGAGTCCAGGCTTGTCCGGGCCGCCGCGGTGACTGACTCGAACATCCGGGCGGCACGATTCTGTCCGGCTTTCCGTTTCAATATCCCGATACCGGCCAGCAGGAGGATTGTCAGGATAACGAACCCTGCGATGCGACGCCGGCGGCGGCGCACGGAACCGTTATGCGGGACGGGTGGGGTGGCTGTCGGGGGGAGGGATGCGACGGCATCCAGGAGCACCTTGTAGATATCAACCTGGCGACTGATATTCTTGAGGTCGTGTGGGCCGAGGTTGACCGTTTCGATCAAGACCTTGTTCTTGACGAGGTCAAAAACATCCCGGGAGATACAGATGCCGCCGGGTTCCGCCAGCGGCTCGATCCGGGATGCCACATTGACGCCGTCTCCCAGGATGTCGCCACCCGAGACCACGACATCACCCACATGGATGCCGATCCGCATCTGGAATTGTTCGTCGGCGGGCGCTGTGGCGTTATGTTCACTGACCGCCTTCTGGACGGCCAGGGCGGCGCGTACGGCATTGACGGCGCTGGGGAATTCGCACAGGGCGCCGTCCCCCATCTTCTTGATCATGCGTCCGCCGTAGACGGAGGCCCCCTGCTCAATGGAGGAAAGTGCCATCTCGATGATCGAGAGCGCCCGTTGCTCGTCGGCTCCCATGATGCGGCTGAACCCGCACACATCGGAAAACATGATGGCAGCCAATCGTCGTTCTTCGGTCATGGTAACGTTCCTGGATAATATTCCACGAAGTTACATGATCATAACAGATTCCGGTTGCTGGTTGCCACCATCCTTTTCAAGTGCGCCGGTTTTATGTCCCAATCGTTTTGAGATGCTTCGGTATTTCGAGTTGGAATCGATTGTCCCCGCAGGTCAAGACGAAGAGCGGCCGTTGACCGTCGAGGTCCAGCCGGACCTGCAAATCGTTCGGGAGTTCATGGCGCCAGGGAAGCAGGATGAAATCGCGGCGCAGGGGCAGGCTTGCCATGCCTCCGAAGTGAACCTCCCAAGCGGGGCATTCCGCGTTGCGTTCCGGGGATACCCACCCACGGGTGGGGTTCCGTTCTCCCCGGAACAACCGGATTTCGGGTTGTGCGGGGACGGGTGGGGTCCTTGGATGTGCCGGGAGGCAAATGACGGCGAGATCGGGCCCGCCGGGGATCCGAGTCCGTACCCCGCCGGGAATGACTTCGATCTGCTCGATGTCGTGGGCGAAGTGGAACAGTTCCGCCACATCGAATGAACCCTCGCCCTCGATCCGGTCGGTGATCCACCAGAAGGGGAGGTCGCCCTTATGGAAGACGATGCGGCGGCGCTGGATGACCGGTCCGATGTCGCGCTCGTAAGGGCCGTCGAACCCGGCCTCGACCACATCCCATTCAGCGCCCAGATCGCAGGGATTGCCGACAGGCATGGGGGAATACCACAGGTCGCGGTCCTGCCGCCACCGGCATTGGCCAACCCCGTCGAGCAGGATGAGGTTGTGGGCCTGTGAGACGGTCAACCACTCGCGCAACCAGTGATTCGAGTAGGAGTGGATTCCGGGATCCACGATGAAGGGACGCCCGAACGCGTTGAGTTCGAAGCTGAGCTTGTCTTCGTGGAAGTGGGCCTGGCCCATCCGCCCGCCGTCAAAGACCAGGCAGCAGGCGTCGGGGGTCCATCCGTTGCGCAGGGCGTAGTAGCCGATGCAGTCGAGCGCGGCCGAGGTGTAGGCCGGGGGATGCCCCTCCTTGCCGCCGGTGAGTGCCCATCGGACTTCGGGCAGGTCAACATGCGGGCCGATGGGCCGGGCGACATTCCGGAAGATGTCGTCCTGGCTGTCGCCGAACATCGGGGTGCGACCGTCCGGCTTGATCCATTTGACGGCGGTTGCGGCCAGGCGGCGGATCGCATGGTGTGCGCCCGGGGGTACGGTCAGGCCATGTTCCCGGCAGATTGTCAGGAACTCGCCGAACAGATTCAGGCAGCAGTTATGGTATCCGGGCACGCCTTCGATCATGGATCCGTCCGGCATGACCTGTTTTGACAGTTCGTCATCAAAGCGGGCCAGCATCGAGTGGACCAGTGCCGGGCTGCGCCGGAACTCGGGGAAGGCCGTGGCGGCGGTGAGTCCGCTCAAGGCCCAGAAGAAGATCCAGTTTCCGCCGATAGAGGTTTGCGGGGGCTCGATGTGGTGGGCGAAATCGTTGACGAACTCCGCGTAATCGAGGCCGAAGCAAACCAGTTCACACAGGGTGGTGTCATTGAGTCCGCCGTGATGGAGGGCGCTGAAGACGAGCTTGATCCAGGTGTGGCTGGTTTCATGCCAGGACGCTGGAACCATGGGGTCCAGAATGTCCGCGATGCGCCGGTCCATCCAGTGTTTGAGATCCGGGTCTCCCGTGGCACGCCAGGCCTTCCATAGGGCAAAGCTGAGGAGGGTGGACGGGTCCACGGGTTGAGCCTGTTTGGGAGGCGCTTCAGGAAGCAGGATGTGGCGGGACATGTCAGGGTCCGGTCGGGCCCGCAGATAGCCGAGAAAACGGGAGGGGGCGTCCGGTTCATTCCGGCGAAGCGCCTGGGCGATGGGAACGAGGTCGGGGAAACGCACGGTATCGATGGCTTCGCCCAACCGGCGGATGCGATCCTTCCTGGTCGTGGGCCAGCGCCGGGTGAAAACGGCGCGTGCCGAGGAGATGAAATGACATCGAGCGTCTTCGGTCCGTCCCTGTGCCAGGAGTTCGCCGGTCCGTTCAACCCCCGCGATGTTGATGGGGGCCAGTTCCCAGTAGGGTTTCGAATCATTCAGGTTCATCGGTTGATCATTAAGGAAACTGGCCTGACGATCAAGTGTTGGATGGCGGGCGTCAGCCATTCGCATTTTGGCATAAACACGGGTGCGGGGGACCGGCTGAAGGGCATCGGTGAGTTTGAGTATTTTCTGTGGAGCCGGCACGCGAGCCCGCCTGGAAGCGTCAAGGACGGTCCCCGATGCCTTGTAGGGCGACCTCGCGGACTGTGTGCGCGGGATCATGGCCGCGCAGCATCGCCGGCGAAATCCTGATCGAAGTCCAGCCGGATCACCGGTACCGTCGCATTGAGCACGTGCGGCGGCAGATCGTGGAGGCAGAGGTAGCCCCGCCCGGCCTTGTATTGCCACGGAAGCATGTCGTTGGCGACGCGGACCGGCTTGCCAGTATTCAGAAGTAGCGCCGCGCGCGGCAGGGCCGTGAGCGGCAGCAGATCCACGGCGCGCGTCACGGGCTCCTTGTGGAGAATGACGTAAAGCGTATTGCCGCGCCGCGTGAGCAGCACGTTCCGATTCTCGACGAGATGCGAGCATGGCTCGACGTCGAACAGCGCCTCCCGCACGGCTTGGTGCCAACGTCCGATTTCGCGCAGCATGCGCGCGTCCTCATGCGCGATGGTCCCGTCCGCCTTCGGACCCGTGTTCAGCAGGTAGTTGCCGCCCTTGGCCAGGACGTTGGCCAGGCTTCGGATGATGTGTTTGTCGGTGTAGTAATCCTCGCGCCGGCGATAGCCCCAACTCTGGCTCCCGAGGGCCTGACAGGCCTCCGTCGGCCGCTCCAGGCGCAGTTCATTCTGCACCGACTCATCCCAGTCGCGCTCCGGCGTGCCGAAGTCGCCATCGTCCATGCCGCGGTTGTTGATGATGATGCCCGGCTGCAACTCGCGGATCATGGCGTTGATCGAGGGATCCCTGTGCCGGCGCACGTTTCCGTCCCACCAGAACCCGTGGATCTTGCCGTAGCGGGTGCAAAGTTCGCGCACCTGAGTCCGAAGGAAGTCGAAATACCGCGCGAGGTCCGGCGTGTCGCCGGGCTGCGGGCCGGCAAACTCGTAGGACTGTCCGGCGTTGGGATAGGAGGGATGGTGCATATCGACGACGGAATAGTACAGGCACAGCGGGAAGCCGCGCCGGCGACAGGCATCCGCCAGCATCGCGAGCACGTCCTTTCCGTAAGGGGTGTGCATCACGGAGTACGTTGTCTGCGCCGTGTCCCACATGCAGAAGCCGTCAATGTGCTTGGTTGTGAAACAGAGGTAGGTCATGCCGGCTTGCTGCGCGAGATCCAGCCAGGCGTCAGGATTGAACTTCGCCGGGTTGAAGCGGCGCACCAGGCGGTCATAATCCACACGGGTGCGGTGACGGCGGAAGATGTCCTGCTCCTGCCAGCCGTCAACTGCGTAGATGCCCCAATGGATGAACAACCCGAAGCGGTGTTCGAAGAACCAGTCCCGGCCGTCAGCGAAGCGTCGCATATACTATTGATTCCTTTCCTGATCCGGTCTTGAGAGAAAATCAGGGACGTATAAAATATTTGCAGATTTTTACGGAAATTGCACCTGCTGTTTCCTTTAACAGTATAGGGGCGACTTGACTCACATTAAATGTTACCGAAGCCGGAGGGCTTAGGAGGTCAAAAAGAGGTCGTTGACTCATATTGATGTTACCGAAAGGAAACATCGAATGAGCAATGAAACCAAGGACGAGTATTTAGCGGCCATTACGGACCGCTATCGCAAGGCGGGCCGGAAGTACAAGAAGCTGATTCTGGATGAGTTCTGCCGGGTCTGGGGGGCAGCACCGGAAGCACGCCATTCGGTTGCTCAGGAATAGTCAGCCAGGGACGCATATCCCACGCGGCGCCCGACCCGAATATAATACCGAAGTCATCCATATTCTGGAGGAGATCTGGTTAGCGACGAATCGACTTTGTTCAAAGTTACTCAAAGCGGCGTTGCCGACGTGGATGCCGCACTATCAGAAGACTCATCGGGTCCGCCCGGACGTGGTCGCAAAAGTACTGACAGTCAGTCCCGCGACAATCGACAGGCTCTTGAAGCCCACTCGACGAATCTACGGGAGTCGAGGACGTTGCGGAACCCGCCCTGGTATCTGGCTAAAGCATCAGGTCCCCATCAAAACCGATCACTCCGATGTCGATCGCCCCGGCTTCCTTCAAGCCGACACCGTAGCTCATGGCGGGAATTCGATGGAGGGCGATTTCGTCTG
>Ga0156516_1005_pt2 | contig 13464 bp, 10 predicted proteins | sample RifOxyB3_FD_111911 | JGI IMG/M metagenome (GOLD analysis project Ga0156516, IMG submission 111911) | Lentisphaerae bacterium RIFOXYB12_FULL_60_10
CGAGGCAAACCCCTTCAAACCGGCAACCGCATGGGCGCGTTCCAGCGCGGGCAGCGCGCCCCACGCGGGATCCTCGCGTCCGGGCAACAACCCCCCGAACAGTCCCACCTGTTCGCCCGCAAACAGGGGAACCAGATGAAAGGCCGACCCCACCGGTGACCCCCACGCAACCGGTTCAAGCGGCTCAAGCCACGAGGTCGGTCCGTTGTACGACTTGCCGCGTGCGAATACCAGGCAGCCGCCCCGCTCATGCACGAAACGCCGCAGCCGGACCGCCCGCGACTCGTCCACCATGTATTCACTGCCGCGCCCGATGATCACCAGATCATAACGGGCCATCGCCTCGTCGGTTGCCGGAAACAGGTCCTGGGTCGTGGCGGCCAGGCCCCGGTGACTGGATACGGTGAAATACCGGTTTTCCGCCACGCGGAACATGGCGGTCACGGACATGTTCGCCTGGCCCCGCAACAGGTGCGACAGGAACTTGGTGTCCCAGTACGGCTCACCTTCCAGCAACAACACCTGCAACGGCTCCTTGAGCACCACCACACCCACGCTGATCCGGTTGTTCGCCGGGTTGGCTTCGCCTTCACGGGGTTCCACCGCCAGGGAATATTCGATATAACCCGCCTGTTCCGGACGAACCTCGAACCGGAACGGCGTCGACTGGTCGTTGCCCACCATCAGAACCTGTTGGTCAACCGGCCGGCGCGTTCCATCCTGCAGGGTCACCGTTGCCTGGACCGGCCCCATGCCGTCATTGCGCAACAGGCCCTGGACGGTGACCGGCTGGGCCAGGAACCCCACCATGCGGCGCGAGGCTACCTGCAGGGACAAGTCGGCTTCCCGAACCACCGAACCGACCACCACGGGATAGACCGGAACACCCCGTGCGGCGGCCCGCAGGGCAAACGCATCCGGGGGTGTCTCCAACGGGTCCCGGCCATCACTCAACAGGACAATCCCGGTCAGACGCCGTCCCCGGGATTGCTCCCGGTTGAGCAGTTCCAGGCCTGACGCCACCAGGCGGGTGGCCGACCCGTCCGCGGAACGGGCATCACGCGCCTTCCGGTCAAGCGATTCCAGGGATTCCGCAAACCCATAACCCTGCATCAATTCCGGATGGGCCAGTTTTTCCTCCAGGTCATTGACTGCCTGGCGCACCACCTCCCACCGGGTCCGGTGCCCGCCGACAGGGTCACCGTCACCGGTGTCCATGCTGGCGCTGGTATCCAGCATGACCGCCCAGCCGGAGGTACCGGCCTCCACCGGTTCCTTCCAGTTTCCCGGGTTCAACAGGAGCAACAGGACCGCCAGGGTGCCGAGAAACCGGAGCACGGGCAGGAGCCAGCGTCCCGCGGAACGTTCATCGCGCCGCGCCGGCCAGGCCGCCACAGCCACCAGGGCGGCAAACCCGATCGCCAGCAAAACCACGAACTCCATGTCGATCAACGGATTCATGCAACGTCCATCTGCTTGTGTTCAGACCGCCTGATCCACCCCACCAGCGCATGCTCCATCGCCAGCAGTACCACGAACTCCATGTCGATCAACGGATTCATGCAACGTCCATCTGCTTGTGTTCAGACCGCCTGATCCACCCCACCAGCGCATGCTCCATCGCCAGCAGTACCAGCGCGGCGCCCAGCAACCACGTCCATAACGGGATCCCGCTGTGAATGGCATTGAGATCCGTCGCCCGGCCGGCCGAAAACCCCTTCTGGCCGAATGGGGCCGACACCAGGGGCCGGAGATCCGATTCCGTGAAGGGGAAGTTGACCACGTCGATGGCCTTGACCTGATCCTGCACCATCCATTCGTATACCCCGGGTTCCACCACCGGTTCCGAAACGTACCGTTCACCGTCGGCATCCCCGGCCGCCTTCACGATCGGGAGGACCCGTCCCCCCCGCCGGTCCCTCAACCGGACCTCCCCCTCCACCATGCCGGCCCGGTACAGCAGGCTGTCGCCCACGACCGCGGACGGCCGGACCGCGAGGGATTGTGTCGGCCGCAGGGTCATGATCAATTCGCCGAACAACGGGAGGAATCCGCGGCGCGCCGTCCAATCGCCGTGCGCCGGGTCAAGCGGCAGGGCACAGAAGACCAGCCCCGGATTGCCGTCCGAACGAAACAGGGCTTCAGCGCCATCCTTGAAACGGGCCAGGGAAATTCCCGGCACACCGGCCAGCGGGAGTATCCAGCGTCCACGGAACACGCCCTCCAGCGGATCGCCGAATTCACCGGACCGGAACAACCGGTACACCGCGTCTTCCGGCGCCCCCACATGCACGGTCTGTGGCTCAGCCAACGTTTCCCAGCGGACCTTTCCCCCGTCCGCCCGGTTCGTCCATCCACCCAGAACGGACAACGCCTCGGACGTCGCCCCATCGGCCGGCACACATACCATCGGGATGCCCTGCCGGCGGAGGTCGCGAAGTATTTCCGGAGCCGTTCCACCCCAGCCGGCCACCAGCAGGATATCGCATTCCGCGGCCACGGCCGGATCGTCCGCCGGAACCGTCACCGGTTCCGCCCATTCCAGCGCCTGCAAGGCCTGCCGCCAGACGGGGGTGACCTTCGCATCGTGCCCCCACAACCCCACGCGGAGTGCGCGCCGCACGGTCACCACTTCACCCCGCCAGTCATCCATGCCGAAAGCATCCTCCTCCAGGCTTGCCTGCAGGACCAGGGGGCCGACATCGCGGGCCGTGTATTCCACCGACACTGCCGCACGTCCCCAGGCCGGTACCAGCACCTCCCGCTGGACGCGCTGTTCGCCGATCTCGATCGTGACCACCTGCCGGCGCGGTTCAGCGGCGAAATTTCCCACCTCGGCGATCACCTGGACCGGCTCCCCCACCAGGGGTACCAGGGGGTCCGAATGAATCGCCAGCATGGCGCCGTTCATCACCGTGTCTTCCGATGGCCACAGGGTCTGCACCTCGATCCCGGGCGGAAATTGGAACGCTACGGATTCCCACTGGGATGCCTGGAAATCCGACACGATGCAAATCTCGCGCCGCCCCCCGGCGGTATCCAGCAACCGGACCGCCTGCTCGAGCGCGGTAACCGGGTTGCCGGCTTCATGACTCACCCGGGCCTCGCTAAGCTGGCGGCGCAGGTAATCCGCATTGGCGCCCATTTCCGGGAAGACGGCGTCGGGATCGGCATCCAGCCAGATCAGGTTGGCACGATCCGTCCCCGACAAGGATGCCAGCAGTTCCGCCGCCTCGGCACAGGCACGGGCAAACCGGCTTTGCCCGCCGTCCGACCCCGCCATGGAGGCGGACCGGTCCACCACCAGTACCAGGTTGCGTTGCAATCCGGAACCCGCCAGGCGTCCCTGTACAAACAGCACCGGGCGCAGGAACAGGAATGCCAACGCCGCAAACAACAGCGTGCGAATGACCAGCAGGAGCCAGTCCTTGGGACGCTTCAACCGCATGGTCTCGCGTACGATGTGCCGGATGGCCTCCACGTTGCTGAACGCGAAGCGCGGCGGACGCGCCTTGGCAAACAGGTGGATCAGCACCGGCACCACCACCAGTGCCGCCAGCCAGCCCAAAACCGCATTCTGGAATATCAGGTTCATGTCAGGTGGTCAAACAGGGTGAAATAATGCAGGTCGGTCCGCGCCAGGGCATAATCCACCGACCGGCGCGCCGCCAGGCTCTGTAACCGGCTGACGGACGCCTGCATGGCGTCCCGGTACCCGCGCCGGATTACATCGGAATGCGCCACGATCCGCTGCCCCGTCTCAAGATCGACAAAGGTTTGCATGCCGTGGCGGTTCAACTCGAGTTCCCCGGGATCCAGCACATGGAACAGGTGCACCTTGAATCCCCGGTGCAGGTACGGGCTCAGCGATTCGAAAATCGCCGCCGGGTCATCAAGGAAATCCGAGACCACGATCAGGGTGCCGCGCCGCCGGATCAGGGGCAGGCTCCGGTGCAGCGCCTCGCTGAGCCGGGTCTCCTTGCCCGGCCGGTTGTTTTCCAACGCGTGCATCAACTGCTGGAGATGACGGTGCGTGCTGCCGGGCGGATGGAAGGAACGCACCCCGTCATCGAACAGCGTCAGCGACACCCGGTCGGTATTGCGAATGACCAGGTAACACAACGCCGCGCAGAAGAAGCTCGCATACTCCAGCTTGGTGGCGGGCTCCCCGAACCCCATCGATCCGCTGCTGTCGAGGAAGAGGTGGCATTCCAGATTGGTCTCCTGCTCGTAGGTCCGCAGGTAATAGCGGTCCGTCCGGCCGAACACCCGCCAGTCGATCAGGGCCGGATCATCCCCCGGCGTATAGGCCCGGTAATCGTGGAACTCGATGGACGACCCGCGCTGGCGCGACATGTGCCGGCCGGCCAGGTAGCCTTCCGCCAGCGCCTTGGGCGCGAACTCATACGACGCCAGGCGCCGTATGTCGTCCGGTTTCAGGTACCGATAGGTGTGGTTTTCAGGCATGGGCCAACAGATGCTCGATGATGGTTTCCGCCGTGACACCGTCGCCGGTGGCATGGTAGTTGGGAATCACACGGTGCCGCAGGACATCGGCGGCCACAAGGCCGACCTCCTCCAGCGAGGCGGCCGGCTGGCCGCCCAACAGGGCGGCCGCGCGCGCGGCATGCGCCAGCGCCTGGCTGGCACGCGGTCCCGCACCCCACGCCACGTAACGCTTGATGTAATCGTCTGCCAGCGGGGAATCCGGCCGGCTCATGTTCACCAGCTTGAGGATATGGTCCAGCACATGGTCCGGCAACGGAACCTCCGGCACGGTCTCCTGCAACGCCAGCACCTCCTCCTTGCGGATCACCTGCGACACCTCCGGCACCTTGCCGGTGGCGGTCCGCGTCACGATCTGGCGTTCCTCGTCCAGCGTGGGATAGGCGATCTTGAGGCAGAAGAAAAACCGGTCCAACTGCGCTTCCGGCAGCGGGTAGGTGCCTTCATGCTCGATCGGGTTCTGCGTGGCATAGACGACAAACGGCTCGTCGAGTTTCATCGTGTGCCCGGCCACGGTAACCTGTTTTTCCTGCATGGCCTCCAGCAGGGCGGCCTGGGTCTTGGGCGGCGTGCGGTTGATCTCGTCGGCCAGGATCAGGTGGGCAAACACCGGTCCCGGCTTGAACACGAAATCCCGGCGGCCATCCGCCTGTTCCTGCAGAATCTCGCTGCCCTGGATGTCCATCGGCATCAGGTCCGGCGTGAACTGGATGCGCCGGAACGTCAGCCCCAGGATTCGCCCCAGGGTGCTGACGAGGAGGGTTTTGGCAAGCCCGGGTACGCCGATGATCAGGCAATGCCCGCGGCACAACAGGGCGATCAGCATCTTTTCCACCACTTCCTGCTGACCGACGATCACCCGCCCGATTTCCTGGCGCAACCGTTCCACCTGTGCGCGCACTTCATTCCACCGCGTTTGTGCATCCATGTTTGTACTCCCTCCGCATCCCGTCATTCAGGTTCATATTTCGAGACTCATATCCACATCCACGGTGTCCAGATCATCGAGCCCATCCTCCGACGCTTCGTCCTCGGGGGAATCGACCCAGGGTTTCATCCGCAGGATCAGGATGCCCGCCGGCATCAGCGGCTTGTTGGTTGCCGAACACAGGGCTCCAGCCGTCTGCCAGAATTGACTTTCCATGTGCTGGTACATGTAGCGGTGCTGTTCCGTCGGGTCTTCGGTGGAATCATCCATCGCCGCGTCATCCGGTGTCTCAACGGCCGGGCCGGTGTCGGCTGGAACCGGGTCACGCATCCACACCGCCAGGCTTGATGCGGGCCATCGATCGGACTGGGTGTATGCGTGCACCCGCGCCATCACGTAGGCGCGATTGGTCGGCAGATACTCCAGCATCCAGCTAGCCTGCTGATTCAACAGGGCCGCACACGCTTTCCCGGATACGTTTGTCACCCCCACCCGTATCCCCTCAAGCAACGCCTGCCGCGTGACGACAATCCCGGACACCGCGGGATTTGAAGACCCCTGCATCCAGGCAATCACCCGGACCAGGTCATTCGTGGTCAGGCGGATTCCGGATTCCAGGGGAACCTGCGGATCGGCTTGACGGACCTTTACGGCGGCATCCGCCAGACGTCGCACCAGGTTCGTGCCGGGCAGGGGGCGGCTGGCAAGGGCCAGCAGTTCAACCGGGGCAAGGGATCGCACCTGTTCACTGAAAGCCGGTTCCGGCAGGCTACCCAACGCCAGCTCCAGGGCTTCAAGTTTGACCGCTTCAATTGCCGGCTCGTCCACCAGGGTAGGAAGATCGGTTCCGTCCATCCGGGCCCGGGCCCGTTCAAGTACCGCCTGTTCATGGCGGGTCGGCATGAGCTGGCGGAACAGCCCGGACACCTCGGACCTTTCCCCATAGAGCAAATCGATCTGATGCGCCGCAGCCATGCGGACGGTCGTGCCATGCGCCGGTCGTTGATCATCCAGCAATTCCGTCCAGAGCGCCTTCATTCGCGGCAGGGTCATGAGATTGTCGGGTTCCGCATCCTCCGCTTCGTCTTCAGACTCCGCTGACATCTCCTCCGCTTCCAGAACCGCCGTTGACGTGCGCGTAATACGCCAGGGAGGGGTCATGCGCAGGGTATCCTCCGGACTGCCGGTTTCGTTCCGGGATTGGTTGACCAGGTGGCGCAACCACCCCAGGTAGGGCAGGAGCCCCACCCGGACTTCAGCATGAGGCGTTTCCCGGATCATGGCCAGATAAGCCGGAACGATGACCTGTGGGTCCGCTTCCGACCAGGACCGAAAGGCTTCCTGCGCCAACTCTCCGGGAACAGGACCTTTCAGGGCGGCATCGGCCAGACGCCGGACCATGTCCGGACCACCGGTCTTGCGCGTCGAGGCCAGTTTGCGGAATTCCGTAAGCTGGCGTTCCAATTCCCGTGTATTGTCACTGCCACGGACATTTTCCGTCTTCGTGAACAGACTCGATGAGGTGGACAGCAACGGTTGCTTCCGCTGTTCAAGATGGTCGGCCAGCAACGTGATATAGCCGGTCCGTTCCAAGTCTGGCAGATTCGGGACCAGTACCTGTCCAATCCAAAGCACGCGCGAGGGCTCCATATCCGTATCCAGGAGAAATTGCTTGAGATGCTCCACATCGTTGGTGGTCCCCTCCGACAGGATCATCCTTACCGCCAAGGATTGCTGTTCGTAATTCCCCTTCCCGAGATACTGCAAGGCCAGGCCCAGGCGCGGCAACCGGACAGCGGTTGCATACCAATCGGCCGCCTGCATGGCGAGTTCCTCCCGGACACGGGGAAATTCAGACGGTTCCCCCGGAAGGATGCCCGCCAGCAACAGCAGGGATAAATGCTGCAGGGTGAACAAGGTTTCACCGGATGTGTCGTCATCCCCCCCCGCAAGAATTCCCCCGCCGAAAAACCGGCTGGCATCCGAGTCTCCCTGCCGCTTGAGACGGGACCAGAGTCTTTGACGGCTCTCCGGATCGCCTCCATAGCGGCGGGACACCAACATCGTAGACCACGGCAACGGCACTTCACTGTCGGCCAGTGCCAGCAAAAGCGGAACCGAGGCCATCCCCCGGTCCAGCAGACGGATCAAGGCTTTGGTGGATTCCGATCCCGGCGCGGGCGGGGCATACAGGACCCAGGGGCAATTCGATAGCTCAAGCCATTCAACCTCCCGGTACCAGGCCGTTTCGATCAGATCCTTCACGATGGCACGGTCTTCCACAGAGAGGACATTCGTTCCGGCGACCATCGACAAATCCGTTTTCAGGCGGTCCCGGCACTGCATCGCCATTTGACGGGCAACAGCACCATCCACCCACTGTGAGCCGTATTGTCGGGCCAATTGGTCAAGCCGGTCCGCACAGACAGCCCAATCCGCCCTTCGGCTCAATGCCTCCAGGGTCTCCAGTTTCTGCTGGTTGGCCAGGATATTCACCGCAAACACCACCGGATGGGTCTTGAATCCGTTGGCCATTCGCAGAGTTTCCATCACGTGGTCCGCTTCCCGGTTGAATCCGTTCCGTTCAAGGCCGGCCGCAAGAAACACCAGACCCGCAAGTTGCTCCGCAAGATCACTATCATCACCTGATCGTTCATCCTTCCCGCCAAGCGCATCCCGGACCGGTTGAATCAAGGCCGGCAGGTTGGTTGGATCGACACCGGTCCACGTCCCGGCAACCTGCGGAATCCCATCGATCTTTGTCCTGCGCCGGGTTGACGATGAGGCTGGGGACACCACCAGCATCGATCGTCCGAACAGGTCGATGATACGGACCCCGAGATTGGTATCGCCGGGCATCCTCCAGGCGTTGGGAAGCTTGACGCGTGCACGTTCCGATGACCAGGGCAGCTGGTCCCCGTAGCCCGGCGTACGCACGTTGATGAGTTCACCGCCCCGCACATCCGGAAAGCCCAGCTGTTCAAGGATGCGGTAGACCGGCGAATTCGTTGTGGTGGAGGATACCGGAGCCGGATCGGCCAAGGCCCCACCCGTCCCCCCCGGGCAGGTCATCACCGCAGCAAGGATAACGGGAACCAGGGCACGGCGGAGCCCAACGGTTAAACGATCGCACACCCATGGCGCGGCAATCATCATGTTTCGACCCTACGCCCATTATGCAAGGGTTGACAAGGGAATTATCGTCAGGGCGGCGCAGCCTGGTGGCGGACTTCAATCGCCCTTAATTCCCGGTCCTGGTCATCGGTCGGACAGGGTTCGGCGCTGGCGGAGGACAGGGTATCAGCGCGTTTTTCTGCCCGGACCGCCATATCAGGCCTGCCCATGGTCTCCCACGCTTCCCGTTTCTGCCGGAAGAGCAGGTCCGGTTCAAACAACTCCCGGAAATGATCCAGCGTATGGTCATGCGTCAGGTAATCCCCGCCGATGCCAACCTCACGGATCACACCTCCAGCGAGTGTTTCCAGATCCGTCCGCACACCGGCCAGTAACCGGCGGACATAACGGAGTATTTCATTGTCGACGGCAGCCTGTGCCGGGGAAAACGTAAGCTCCGACTCCAACTGCCCGATGCCCCAGACGAGGTTGACACCGCTTTGCAGGTGCCAGAGGAACCCAAGCGACTTTTCCAACGCCGCCTGGGCATCCGGCACCATCGACTCCGTCGACACCCAGGAACAGGAAGGAATACGGCACAGGCGCCCCATGGCCGCACTGGTTCCCGCCAGCAGGTGGTTTTCCGGCCCGCCGGTAACCGCTATCGCCTGGCGCATATCAAACACATGGGCCAAACCCAGGTTGTACAGGCAGGGCCGGCCGGGTTCGAGCAACTGGTTGATGACAATGCCTGCCAGAATCTCGGCATGCCCCACGGCGGCGGACCCCGCCAGCGTGACGGGACCGGACACCCCGGCCATCGGCTCACCATTAATACTGACCGGAATCCCGTGCCCCGCCGTCTTCTCGAACACCTCCAGCGCCAGTCGGGTCCATCGCAGGGGTCCATGGGCGGTAAACCCGATGCTGAACCAGGGATCATCCGAAACCACGGGCTTCATCTGCGTCAACCGTTCGGCACCCGCCGGGGTGAAACACAGGACCCGGATATGCTTCCGGGTATTTTGTGCCATGATGCGAAGCCCGGTCACATCGCGGGACGCCGGCGGCACATCGTCCATCGACATGCCGAACACACCGTCCGCTTCCGAAAGACGGTCCAGCAGCCGCGTCGACTCCGCCATGTCACGGGAGCGGAACGGCCGGCAGACGCCATCCCGCCACAAGCGGAGGCCGGGGGTCGACCAGACCCGCGAAGGATGTCCTGCTCCGACCACCTGTGCGTCGGCAGCGCGGTTCGCCAGGCGGACTGTTGCCGGGGTGCGCGCGATCCACTCCCCAACCATTTCGCCGGGGAACCGGATCACCTGGGCGGCATGTCCGGGCTTGGCACCCGCCTTGAGCAGGCGTTCCACGATGCCGTCATGCTCGATGCGCAAGCCCGGGTCCGCCATGATGGACAGGGCGGTCTCGTGGATTTGTGCGGCATCGATGGAAGGTGAAAGGGAATGGTCCATGTCACGCAAGGTTGGGCAGGTAGGCGCCATAGGATTGGAGTTTAGTGCGGAGATCGTTCGTATTCACGGCATGTACATCGGAGGAACTTTGGGCCGCCATGGCGGCGGCCAGGCCGGCCGCTTCACCCGTGTTCAGGCAGCACGCCATGATACGGACGCTGCCGTAGGCCTGACGATCGGTGGAAATGCAACGTCCGGCCACCAGAACATTCCGGAGTCCCTGCGGGGTCAGGCAGCGATACGGGACGCCGAAACTCTCTCCCGGTTTCAGGCTTTTCACGGCCGTTCGGTTCCATTCCTTCAACTCCGGAAGGCTCTTTTTGCACAGTTCCTCGTTTTCCTTCCGGGAAAGGTGCACGTCAATCCCGTATGCATTGCGGCAGATCTCATCCGGGAAACTGCGGCGGGCCTCGTAGTCCTGGACGGTCAGGACATAGTCGCCGAGAATGCGCCGGGTTTCCCGCACCCCGAGCAGGCTTCCGGTGGCGGTGAGTACCGCATCGGCAAAGGCGGGATGATACGCGGCAAAGGCATCGCGGTATTGTGCCGCCATCCGGCGACCTTGCAGCAGGGCGTTGGAGGTGCTGGCCGGATCGGTGTTGTCCACATCGAAGACGTGACCCGCATTGAAGCCGAAGGTGCGCGGCGCGATTTTCCGATTACACGAATGAAGTTCGACAATCAGCGGGTATTTGTCGGAACGCATGGCTTTCCATACGGGACTGTCCGGATCGTAGAAATGGATCCGGGGCCCCTTTGCCAGCGCTTCCTCATCGACATTGGAGATCACGAAGCAATGGGTGGCCGGCTGCATGCCGCCGGACTTGTCACCTTTCTCGAACGGGGCGCCGGCCCAGGCGGCAAGGTCGCCATCGCCGGTGCAGTCGACATACACCTTGGCCCGGCAGGCCGTGAGGCCGGACTTGCTGACGGTCACGATCGCGTCGGGCATCCCATCCGTGGATTTCTCGACGGCACCTAGTGATGCATGGAAACGCACGGTGGCGCCCGCGCCGGTGACCATGTCATCGTAGATTCGTTTAAGCAATTCGGGGTCAATGGAAGGGGAAAACAGGGGATGTTCCGCGACGATTTGCCGGAGGTGCGGAAGGTGGTCCATCAGGGCATGACGAACGTATTCGGCCAAACCGCGTGCGATGATTTTCTCCCCGTCGTCATAGCCGCAGAACCAGGGCACCAGTCCCGCGGTTCCCATGCCGCCGAGCATGCCGGTTGCCTCGAGCAGCAAGGTCCGGGCGCCTTCCCGTGCGGCGGCCGTTGCTGCGGCGCATCCGGCAGGACCTCCCCCCACGACAATCACGTCCCAGGAATCATCCAGCGGCAGGGTTCGGTTGCTTAATCGGTACGTCGCCATGTTACACTCCTTCCGGCAACGCCAGTTCCTGCCGGGTCCCATCCTGCCATTTACGGGCTGACCCGGCATCGGTTGCATGAAACCCATACCGTACCTTGTCCGGCCGGTATTGTCCCCAGAGAAACGTCGAAGGCTGCAGATCTTTGCGGCTCTTGTTACTCAGTTTGTTCATGGCATTACGAACCCTTTACGGCACCTTGCATGTCGGGCAGATGAACATGGTTCCATCCCCTGTTCTTCCAAAGGCAACCCAAGGCGCAACTTTATGTCCGGACATGCAGCCAACGCAATCTGTTTATGCAATATCAGCATGCAATTTCGATCTTTTACGCTATCCTTTTGGCGGTTTGACCGAATATTCTATTGCCTGAATCACTATAACTTTGGCGGCCCCCTTGGGACGCCGGTGAAACGAGGTGCACATTGAACCAGAAGAACGGACCGGCAACACCACCTTCCTTTCAAGGATCCGTGTCGGGCGGCATCGAGGCGCTCGCCACACTTGCCAAGGTCCGCTTCGACCGCCTGTTCACCGAACCGGACGCCATCGTGACCGCCTGGACACAGGGATTACCCATCGCACGCGAATGGTTCGATCCGGACATTTCCTTCGGCGGACCGCGCTGGGCGGCCATCAGCTACGGCCACATCAACTGCCTCGGTTCACGCCTGGTCTTCCCGGAAGACAGCGAAGTGGCCCACACCCCGATGTTCGACAACCTGGCGGACGGGATCCGCGCCCTGCGCCGGGAAGTTGATTTTACCAAGGCCGGCCGATTCCCCTTCTATCTTGAATTATGGGAACAGCTCAAACGCACCTTCCCGGATCAAACCATTCCATTTTCCGGGTTCGGCGTGGAGGGACCGGTCACCACCGCCTGGCTGCTGCGCGGGCACGACTTTTTCATGGATATTTACGACGATCCACCGCAGGCCAAAACGTTCCTGTCGCTGGTCACCGCCAGCATCGTGAAATACAAGCAGTTACTGGCGCGGATCAACGGTGAACCTGAATTCAACCCGTCCGGCACCTATGTGGCGGATGACGGGGCCGCCATGATCCCGCCCACCCTGTGGCCGGACTTTGTCCTGCCGTTCATGGAGACCTACTTCACAGCACTCACGTCCGGGACGCGTGGTATCCATGTGGAGGACCTGTCGCCCGATCACCTGCCCCATCTTGAAACCCTGCGCATCAATCAATATGACCCGTCGGTATCGAAGCGGTTATCTCCGTCCGTGATCCTTGCCCATTGCCGGATCCCGTTCACCTGGCGGTTCAACGAGATTGAATCCGCCACCTATTCCACGGAAGCAACCCGCCAGTGGGTGTTCGATGCGGCAGCACAGGGCGCGCCGGCAGTGCGTGCCGGTATCTGGCGCAACAACTGCACTCCCCGCGGCCGGGCCAATATAAAAGCCTTTCGCGAAGCGGTACAAACCGTCCAGCATCAACGCGAAGCCGGTCAACGCAAAGAATGACCGTCCTGCGGTTGGCCGAACTCGATCCCCAGGCGTCCGGCGGCGAGTCGAAGGTTCCTGTCTGCCGTCCAAAGCGAGCCGCCTGCGATCGTCGAAGACGCCAGCAGATGCATGTCCACAAGCCCGAGTCCCCGTCCCCTGAGTTTGTGCCGTTCGATGAAGAACAGGATCTCATCGTCATCAGCCTTCGGTGCGGCAGGCAAGGCGTGCAGGAGGGAAATGATCTCCTCCCGGTTAACCAGATTCCCGCACGAAAGCTCGCCGATCACGAAGGGGTGGATCGCGACTTGTTCCAGGTCGAGCAGTTGCACGAGTCGTTTCGAGGGTGCGCGCAGATGGTTGATCCAGACCGACGTGTCGACCAGGATCACGACGCGGATCTCCGCCGTGGAATAGGCCGGGCCTGTTTCTCGGTTCCTCCCAAGGCCCCCAGCCGCTGCGCACTCTTCCGGGCAACCAGCGACTCAAGTCCCATCCGAACCAGCGCCGTCTTCTCGCTGACACCGGTCAACTGGCTCGCCCGTTTCAGGATGCCGTCATCAATGTTAAGGGTCGTTCTCATGCATATATGTATGCCATAT
>Ga0156516_1008_pt1 | contig 13363 bp, 11 predicted proteins | sample RifOxyB3_FD_111911 | JGI IMG/M metagenome (GOLD analysis project Ga0156516, IMG submission 111911) | Lentisphaerae bacterium RIFOXYB12_FULL_60_10
CATCACCATCTTTCCGCCGAACACGTCCCATCCTGTCCATCGCTCATCCTATCCTGTCTATCCCGTCAAACTCCCATCCAGACGGCTCACGAGGATGTTCGCCCTCCATGTGCTCCAAACTCTTTTCCATATTCATCACACGGCCTGCCTACCACCAACCCCGCCCACCAAACCACCCCTTCCCCCTTGCCTCCCGGCGCCGGGTCGCTACAATGCCTCCGTTTGCCGCCACCAGGCGGCTGGAAAGCGATGTCATGAAAGAAAAATATCCGTACAGCGAAATCGAACCCAAATGGCAGCAGTATTGGGAGGATACCGGCCTGTTCAAGGTGGACACCGCATCCCGCCCGGATCGCAAGTTCTACTGTCTGACAATGTTCCCCTATCCGTCCGGCACCATGCACGTGGGACACGGCCGCAACTACATCATCGGCGACGCCCTCACCCGCTACAAGATCATCACCGGCCATTCCGTCATCAGCCCGATGGGGTGGGATGCCTTCGGCCTGCCCGCCGAAAACGCCGCCAAGAGCCGCGGCGTCCATCCCAAGGAATGGACGTATAAGAATATCCGGCAGATGAGGACCCAGATCCAGTCCTGGGGCGTCGGCTATGACTGGGACCGCGAACTGGCCACCTGCCACCCGGACTATTACCGCTGGACCCAATGGGTGTTCCTCAAACTCTTCGAACGCGGCCTGGCCTACCAGAAACTGGCCCCCGTCAACTGGTGCGAACTGTGCACCACCCTCGCCAACGAGGAAGTCCTCGCCGACGGTACCTGCGAACGGTGCGGCCGCCCGGTGGTCAAACGGGACCTGACCCAGTGGTTCTTCCGTATCACCGAATACGCCCCGCGCCTGCTGGATGACCTGGACGGCCTCACCGGCTGGCCGGAAAAGGTCCGCAATATGCAGGCCAACTGGATCGGCCGCTCCCAGGGCGCCACCGTCCGTTTCACCGTGAGCGAAACCGGGGACCCCTGCCCCATCTTCACCACACGGCCCGACACCATCTACGGCGTCACGTTCATGGCCATCGCCCCGGAACATCCCCTGGTGGAGAAACTCGCCGCCACCAGCCCGAACCGTGACCGGCTCCTGGCCTTTGCCGGACAACAACGCGCCCTCTCGTCCGCCGCCCGTACCGGCGATACCGCCAAAAAGGAAGGGGTATTCACCGGGTTCCACGTGACCAACCCCTACAATGGCGACCGCGTGCCGCTGTGGGTGACCAACTACGTCCTGATGGAATACGGCACCGGGGTCGTCATGGCCGTTCCGGCCCACGACCAGCGCGATTTCGAATTCGCCAAAACCTACGGGCTCGGTATCAAGGTGGTCATCCAGAACACCGACCGGTCCCTGCAGGCCGATGCCATGACCGAAGCCTACGTGGACGACGGCACGCTGGTCGATTCCGGCCCCTTCAACGGACGCGGCAACCGCGAGGCCATGCCGGACATGATCCGGCATGCCGCCGGCAACGGTTTCGGTGAAGCCACCGAGACCTACCGTATCCGCGACTGGCTGATCAGCCGCCAGCGCTACTGGGGCGCGCCCATCCCCATCATCCACTGCGACACCTGCGGCGCCGTGCCGGTTCCCGAGAAGGACCTGCCCGTCGCATTGCCCGACGACGTCAACTTCCAGCTCGAACGGGGCAACCCCCTCGCCCACCACGAGGGTTTCATCCGCACCACCTGCCCCACCTGCGGCAAGCCGGCCCGGCGCGAGACCGACACCCTGGCCCAGTGGCTGTGTTCCTGCTGGTACTACCTGCGCTACGTCAATCCACGCCTGGAAACCGCCGCCTTCCGCAGGGAGGACGTGGATTTCTGGATGCCGGTGGACCAGTACATCGGCGGCATCGAACATGCCGTGCTGCACCTGTTGTATTCCCGCTTCATCCTCAAGGTCCTGCACGATGCCGGCTGCTGTTCGTTCACCGAGCCGTTCGGCGCGCTGTTTACCCAGGGCATGATCTGCAAACGCAGCGACAAGGACGGCCAGTTGTACAAGATGTCAAAATCCAAGGGCAACGTGGTCAGCCCCGACGAACTGATCCGCGACTACGGGGCCGACACCCTGCGGCTGTACACGCTGTTCATCGGCCCGCCGGAAAAGGATGTCGAGTGGAGCGACCGCGGTATCGAGGGCGCCTCGCGCTTCCTGCGCCGCCTCTGGACCCGCGTCTATGTGAACCGCGACTGGCTCGGCCGCCCGGCGGAACCCTGCCGGATCGACGCCATGTCCGCCGCGGCGCGCGACCTGTACCGCAAACTGCACGTGACCATCGCCGCCATCACGCAGGCCATCGAGACGGACTTCCACTTCAACTCGGCCATCGCCCAGATCATGGAGCTGATGAACGCCGTGGATGCCGCAGCCATCGGCGCCGACCACCCGGCGCAGGACCGCGCCGTGTGCAAGGCGGCCCTCGAGGGACTGGTCCGGCTGATTGCCCCGTTTGCCCCGCACATCGCCGAAGAACTCTGGGTGGAACTGGGCCACACGCCCGGCATCTTCAGCGCCGGCTGGCCCGCCGTGGATCCGACGGCCCTGGTCCAGGATACCATCGAGGTGGCCATCCAGATCAACGGCAAGGTGCGCGGCCGCGAACAGGTCCCCGCCGCCATGGGGCAGGCCGAACTCCAGCAGCTGGCAACCACCTCCGAATCCGTGCGCCGCTATACCGAGGGCAAAACCATCCGCAAGGTGATCGTCGTCCCCGGCAAGCTGATCAACCTGGTGGTCGGATAAACCAAACGGCCCGCCCTGCAAAGGGCGGGCCGCACGTCACACCGGCTCCGGTCAGAACTTGTAGGTCAGGCCTATCGCGACGACCGGATACACCACGAACGGATCCATATCCTCCTGGAGTTCCTGCCGTTCGATCTCGGCGTCGATGTTGAGTTGCCCCTGCTCGGCCGGATTGGCGGCCACGACGTTCAGGGTGAGATCCGGCGCTCCATGGTACATCACGCCCAGATCGAAGGAGAAGAACCACCGGCCATCGCCGACAAACGGGTTGCCGTAACCGATGCCCAGATAGGGACACACGCTGGCAAATTCAATGCCCCCGTTGAGATCCGACACCTCGTAGTCCCGGCCGTTAAGTTCGATCTCGTCGCCGGTCTCGGCCGAGTAGGTCACCTCGTTGCCATTGAACACGAGCCCGCAGGTCATACGGAATCCGGTGGACCAGGGATGCCAGTCAAGATATGCACCCAGGGTCTGCAGTTTCAACTCCGCCTGGATTTTTTCTTCATCCCAGTTGCCGCTGGCATCGTCGGTCGACTCCTCTTCATAATCCACGTTGAGCCAGGCGAATCCAACCCGGGCATTCAGGACTTCCGTCACCGGCACGGACAGATCCGCACCGATACCCGGCGTTCCAAACTTGGCCGATACGGCCATGTCCGCCCACCCGGTTGCCACCAGCCCGAGCACCGCCAGCACCGTCAAACCGCTCTTTAACAAACGCGTCATACCCATCCTCCCTTATATTCCCGATACGGCATAACCATCGGGTTCCGGGGAGCATAGGAAGCCCGCCCGACGGAAACAAGAATCAACTTTGCCTCCAGCGGCGCAACCGGTATAGTGAAGGGTGATTGCCGTTATACCGCGCAACACAGGAGACGGGTTATGAACGATTCGACAAGCGATTGTGTGTTTTGCCGCATCGTGGCCGGCACCCTGCCGGCATGCCGGGTGTACGAGAACCCGCACATCCTGGCCTTCATGGACATCAACCCCGTCATCAAGGGACACACCCTGGTCATCCCCAAGGCCCATTACGACCCGATCACCCGCACCCCGGACGAGGTCCTGGTCCATGTGATCACCGCCGTCCGGCACGTGGCAACCGCCGTCTGGACGGGTCTCAAGGCCGATGGCCTGAACGTGACCCAGGCCAACGGCGCCGTGGCCGGACAATGTGTGCCCCACATCCATTTCCACGTCATTCCCCGATACGAGAACAGCGACAACCCGCGCAACTGGATACCCGGCAAGTATGCCTCGACGGCGGAAATGGAAACCTTTGCGGACCGCATCCGCCGGGCACTCCCCACCGGCACATAACCCCCCGGCTTCGAAAGGACTTTGTATGGATCAGGACGTTTTCGGCGACACGGTGGACACCATCTGTTCCCACGACGACCGCTACGCCCCCGATGCCTATTATTTCATGCGGGAAGCGCTGGATTACACCTCCAAGCAATTGAACAAGCCGTCTACCGGACCCGGACGCCACGTCAGCGGCCAGGAACTGCTGAACGGCCTGCGCGCATATATCCTGCAGGAATTCGGCCCCATGGCCCTCTCCGTGCTCAACCACTGGGGAATCAAGTGCACCGAGGATTTCGGCAACATCGTCTTCAACCTGGTTGAATCCGGCAGACTGGGCTGTACGGAACACGACAACCGGAGCGACTTTGCCAACGGCTACACGTTCGACGAGGCCTTCGCCAAACCGTTCCGCCCAAACTCGCCGGAAACGGTGCTGAACATCCGCCGGAACCATAAACGGACCACCCGGGCACGACGCCCCCGAAATACCGGAGAACCCTCATGATACGATGCCCCGCCTTTCTACGAACGTTGTTCGGCAGCGCCTGCGTCTGCCTGCCGGCCCTATGCCGGGCTTCACCGGATATCGCCAAGGTCCTGCTCCCCCGCCTGCAGGACCTGAACGCCAGCCTGGAACGCACGGTCCTCGACAACGGCGTCGTCTGCCTGTTCCGCGAGGACACCACGGCGCCGGTCGTGTCCGTACAGCTCTGGGTCGGCACCGGATCCATCCACGAGGAGGAATACCTCGGCGCCGGCCTCTCCCATGCCGTGGAACACATGATCTTCAAGGGCACCGAACGGCGCAAACCCGGAGACGTCTCGCGCGAAATCGACGACGCCGGCGGTTCCGTCAACGCCTATACCAGCTTCGACCGCACGGTCTTCCACGCGGATCTTCCGGCCCGCACCTGGCGCGTCGGGCTGGATGTACTGTCCGACGCCGTGTTCAACGCCTCGTTCCCCGCCGACGAATGGACCCGGGAACGCGACGTGATCCTGCGCGAAATCGCCATGACCCGCGACGACCCGGACCGCGTCCTCGGCCAGCTGGTCTGGCAGACCGCCTTCCGTGAACATCCCTACCGGTTCCCGATCATCGGGCACGAAGCCGTCTTCCGCCGCACCACCCGGGATGACCTGGTCACCTTCTGCCGCCGCAACTACGTAACGGACAACCTGGTGGTGGTCATCGTCGGGGACGTACGCCGTGAGGAAGCCATGCAGGCGGTCCGGGAAACCGTCGGCGCCCTGGAACGGCGGACCCGCCGGACCATCGTCCTGCCCGCCGAATCCCGGCAATCCGCTTCCCGGACCATACGCCAGACCGGCCCCTACCAGGTTACCCGGATGGGCTGTGTCTGGCAGACGGTCCCCCTGAACCACCCGGACGCCGCCGCCCTGGAAGTGCTGGCCGTCGTGACCGGCCAGGGGGATAGTTCACGGCTGACGCTCGAATACCGCGACCGGCTCCGGTGGGTCCATGAAATCAGCGCCTGGTCCTACACCCCCCGCGAAGCCGGCCTGTTCGGCATCAGCGCGGTGTTCGATCCGGAACGGGAAACCGACCTGGTCAACGTCCTCCAGGCCGAGGTTGAACGCTGGACGACCAACCCCTTTCCGGATGAATCCATCGAAAAAGCCCGTCGGCAACTCGCCGTCCGCGAACTGGCTGAACTCCAGACCATGAAGGGACAGGCCGGCCAGTATGCCAGCGGTGAATTCTATGCCGGGAGCCCCACCTTCTCGGAAACCTGGATCCGGCGGCTCATGGCCGTGACACCGGAATCGGTCATGGCGGTTGCCGGCCGGTACCTCCAGGTGGAACGCCGCACCCTGGCCGTACTCGCCCCGCAAGCCCCGGCATCAACCAACGTTCCGGCCGCATCAGCCGTTCGATCGCCCCGGCCCCAACGACGGGTGCTGGCCAACGGCATCCCGCTGATCGTCCAGCAGGATTCCCGCCTCCCGTTTGTCAACATCTGCGTGGCCTTCCGCGGCGGCCTGCTCCAGGAAACCACCACCAACAGCGGCATCACCTCCCTGATGGCGGAACTGCTGACCCGGGGAACCGACTCCCTCACCGCCGAAACCCTCGCGCGTGAAATCGAAACCATGGGCGCCACCCTGGAACCGTTCAGCGGCTGGAACAGTTTCGGCCTGCGCGGCCGCTGCCTCTCCAGCGACGTCAAACGCTTCATGGGGTATGTTTCGGACTGCCTGACACGGGCCGCCTTTCCCCAAACCGAACTCGACCAGCACAAGGCCATCCAGATCGCCGAGATCCGCAAACAGGATGAGGACCCCATCGCCGTCGCCCAACGCGCACTCGGGCCCCTGCTGTTCAACGACCACCCCTATGGACGGCCACTCCTCGGATCCGTGGGCAGTGTTGAAGCCCTCACCCGCGACGCGGTGATCCGCCACTACCAGACCCTGACCGTCACCGGCAATGTGGCGGTGGCCATTTTCGGGGACCTGGATCCCGACACGGCGGAATGGCTGGGCACCCGTGCCTTCAACGATCTCCCGGCCGGCGCCACGCCGGTTGATCAGCCCGTATCCCGCCCCGGACAACCCGGCCGCATCGAGCAGCCGATGCCCCGCGAACAGGCCATCGTCCTGATGGGATTCCCCGGCATCACCCTACAGGATCCCCGTTACGAAGCCGTCCGCATCCTGCAGGATTCCCTGAGCGGCCTTTCCTCCGATCTGGCTATGGAGGTGCGCGAGACCCGCGGCCTGGCCTATTTTGTCGGCGCTTACCAGCGCCCCGGCCTGCAACCCGGCTCATTCGTGCTGTATGCCGGCACCCGCCCCGACGCCGTCGCCACCGTCGAATCCCTGATGCGCAAGGAACTCGACCGCATCGCACGGGAGGGAATCCGGACCGACGAATTCGAGCGCGCCCGGAACCGGTTGATCGCGGCGCACGAAATGGCCCTGCAAAACCCGCTCGATACCGCCATGAACTGCGCCCTCAACGAGTTGTACGGGCTGGGCTTCGATTTCGGGCTCGGTACCGCCGACCGGCTCCGCGCCCTGACGCCTGAAACGCTTCAGACCACGGCCGCTTCCCTGTTCACCCAAACCGTCTCCGGAGTGTCCATCGTCATTCCGGTAGACCCTGCACCAACCACCGATCAAGGAGCACCCTCACCATGACCGCACAACCCCGCATGACGGAAAAAGACCTGCACAAGGCGCTGTTCCTGAACCTGACCATGATGCTGTCGGCATCCGCCATGCAGCAGATGGGCAAACTGGTGGACCCTGCCAAGGGCAAGGCCGAAACCAACCTTGAAGGCGCCCAGGTCACCATTGACATGCTGTCCATGCTGCAGGCCAAGACCCTGAACAACCTCGACCCGGAAGAGAAACGCATGATCGACCATACGGTCTCCTCCCTCCAGATGACCTATGTCGAAACGGCCGAGGCGCAGAAGGCCAACCCGCCCCAACCCGAGGCAAAAGCCAAGGCACCATCAGCCGAAACGCCCCCTTCGCCGGAACCGGAAATAAAAACCACCGGAAAAACCGACCGCGAAGTCAAATACCACAAAACCTACGGGTAACCCCGCCACTTCCCCATCCCCACATCCCACGTTCTACGTTTAATAACCCCCTCCCCGGTAGGGCGCGATCGCCTGCCCTGAGCACAGCCGAAGGGCCGAGCGCGCCGCTCCCCGGTGACCCGCGTTGCTTACCCTGCTGTCAAAGCCGCTTTGAAAGAGCCCTTCTTCAGCCGTTTTGAAAATGACCGTCTACTTCGTCTTCTTCCGGCGGAACCGCAGAATACCCAACCGTAGAATGTCGAAGGAAAGGTCGACATTCGGTGTTCATAATTCGTCAATCTGCGGTTCTTCCGGAACATCGCCAAACCGGCGGATGCTGTAGCCGGGGTCGGTGACCGGCCTTCCCAGATCCGCGGTCATCGACCGCGGCTACCGGGCAGCCCAAACAAAAATCGGTCTCACACCCTCCGGTGTTCGGGCAGGGTTAGACCCCATAGCAAAGCGAAGGGTCATGTCGTAGTTTTGAGCCAGCAGAACAGAAAAAGGAACGGTCATGAAGATGGATGTGTTGAGGATCCTCGGTATGGTGGCCGTTGTCGGCGTAGTAATCGCGCTCGGATGCAGGCGGCAGCCTGGGGTTGAGTCGGTTGGAATGAACGGGCTTGCAGGCACGAATTCGAGTGTCATTCCCTCGCTGCCGTCAGGTGAAGTCCCCGCTATAATGTCGCCTATTCTGATGGTGTGGCGGGATGCCGTCTCTGGCCAGATCAAATCACGCACTTTGCCACTGGGGACGGAGTCAGGAATCGCACTCAATCCAACGTCCAGCTCCCGTGAAGCAACGGTAACCATGCCGGCGAAGATAGACCTCGGTGCAATCGTTGCTTCGGAATGAACCCTTCAAGCGTTGCTCCCCTTCGACCCATATTTCCATCCCGCATTCCTGCTGGTTGCGATCTTCACACCCCTCCCGTCAATCTCTCATCCCTATCCTGTGTATCCTGTCAACTCTCCTGCTTCCCCATCCACACAGATAGGGCCAGTCGGAAATGTTAAATGTTCAGGCATATTTGCCATTTATATCCACCCTGAAGCGCCTTATGATAGGGGTCGGTTGTTTGTGATTTCAAACAACCAGTCGGGTGGATTATGCGTATGGCCTGTCGGACATCACGTTGGATTGGCTGGTGGATCGGTGCGGTAGCCGGGACCACCAATCTCCTCGCCGCCGTCTGCACCTGGAACGGCGCGGGAGCCGACTCCCTCGCTTCAACCCCGGCAAACTGGGTCGCATCCATTGCCCCCACCGCGACTGTCGATGAGGTGCTCCTGGACGGCACCTCCGGCAAACCGGTGACCTGGAACCTGACCAACACCGTGGCAGCCTGGACCCAGGCATCAACCTTCACCGGCACCGTCACCATCGCCACCACCTACGCCGCCCCGTTCACCAACCTCCACATCCTGGGCAACTGCACCCTCAACCGGGGAACCTGGAACCACAACCTGAACGCAGGATCGGAAATCTCCCGGCTGCATGTGACCGTCGGCGGGGACTTCACCCAGGGAACCGGGGCAACCATCAATGTCAACGGGCGCGGCTACGGGCCCGGCCAGGGACCCGGCCGCGGCGAGTCCGGCAACAACAACACCCGGCCCGCCGCCAGTTACGGCGGCCTGGGCGGCAATTCCCTGAACCCCGGATTCCCTTATTTCCCCACCTACGGGGACATATATAACCCGACAAATCTTGGTAGCGGGGCGTATTCAGCGGGCGGCGGAGCCGTGCGCCTGATCGTCAAGGGGACCGCCACCATCAACGGAACGATCTCCTCCAGCCGGAACCTTACCCCCAACCTGGCCGAAGGTTCCGGCGGATCAATCTGGATCACCACGGCCGCTCTCAGCGGAACCGGTCTGTTGGATGTTGGACTTCCCCTGGGAGGTGGTGGAACCGCTCAATGCGGGGGCGGCGGTGGACGGATTGCCGTGATTCTAACCAATGGCACCTCGTTCGCCGGGGTCCGGATGCAGGCCTATGGCGGCAAGCCGTCCACATCATCATCGCTTCGCGGCGCCGCCGGCACCATTTACCGGCAAACCGCAACCCAAAGTGATGGCCAGGGCACGTTGACCATCGACAACAACCAGGTCCTGACCACCACCCGCACCCTGTTGACACCCTTTCAATCCAATCTGAACGCTTTTACATCGGTAATCATAACCAACCGGGGACGGCTGGGCCTCAACACGAACACGGTCTGGAATCTTTTTCCGAGTGGCGCCAACCTGCTGGCCTACGGATCCTCCGCCTCCTATATCGCACTCATTCATACCAATCATGTCAGCTTCCCGGCATCACCCGTCATTTCGCGTTACACCCTGTACCTGTATACCAACCTGAACGTCCGGGGCGACCTGACCGTCACCAATGCCACCCTGCATATTCGTTCCATGGTCCACCCCAACCTGACCGTGAACGGCCACCTGACAATCTCAACCAACGGCAGCATCACCCACGAGTCCGCCAACGAAGCCTATCGCCTGGTCATGCAGGTGAACAGCAACCTGGTGATCCAGCAGGGCGGAACGCTCTATGCCGACGGGATAGGATTCTCGCCCGGGACCGGTCCCGGCAAAGGCGATTCCCAGAATTCCAATACCAAACCAGCCGCCAGTCATGGCGGACTTGGCGCACCGAAACCCGGGGTTGCCGGTCAGCCGGTCACCTACGGATCCATCTTCACCCCGACCAATTTCGGGAGCGGGGGCCAGGTCTACGGCGGCGGGGCCATCCAGGCCACCGTCGGCGGAACCACCACGCTGGACGGCATGATCTCCGCCATGACCGCCACACCCGGCCTCGCCGGGGCAGCCGGCGGATCCGTCTACCTGACGACCACCGCCCTCCAGGGCAACGGAATGATCCGGGCTTATCCACCCGCCTTCAGCCCCTCAAGCGCACAATACGGGGGCGGCGGCGGCCGTATCGCCGTGTATCTCACGGGTTCATCGTCCTTTGGTTCCGTCGCCATGCGCGCCTGGGGACACAGTGTCAACCGTGCCGCACCCTATCCCGGCGCGGCGGGAACGGTATACCGCCAGACCGCCGCACAAGGCGCCGGTCGCGGAACCCTGATGGTTGACAACAACATAGCCCAGTCCACCTCGACAAACATCACCACCCAGTTGCCACCCGTCATCCAGACACCCCCGGATGACCTCCGTTACGTAACCCTGGTGATGACCAACCGGGCACGCGTGGAATTGACCGGGGACCTGCGCATGGGCGACCTGCTCATTGCGGGCGCCAACCCGCGGCTCCATCTTCGCGGCTATACCCTGCGGTTACAGGCCTCCTACCACGACAGTTGGGGCTCAACCAACAACGTCGTGTATGAAGGCGGCCGCATCATCTGGGCGGTTCCCGGCATGCTCATCCTCCTGCGATGAAGACATTCAAGCCGCCGGCCCAGATCATGCGTCGCATCCGGAACATCCCGGAACCGTCGCATTATTACACCGGCATTCCATTCGAACCATTCCCCCTGCCGGCCAACATCCTCCTGTTCTGCCGCCGAACCCGGGCCACCACCCCCACCCGCATCAGCCTCCATCACCGCCATGTACTGATCCTCAACCTGCAAACCCGCGGGTCCGTCCTCCTGGAACAGCACCTGGTGGATTTCCGCCCCGGCGAAGCCCTCCTGATCATGCCCTACCAGTATCACAACTGCGCCATCTTCGATCACGAGCGGTTGAACTGGCTGTTCGTAACATTCGAAATGGACACCCCGCCCCTGCTGCAGGACCTGCGCGATCATCCGGTGCCGGTCCCGGCGGACGCCTGGCCCTTGTGCCGGGAGATCATCGATCTATTCCTGGCCACCGATCATAACGGACCACGCCAGCGGATTGCCTTATCGCTCGCGCTGGGATCGATGCTCTGTCAGCTGGCCGAAGCCGCCCCCCCTCCCGTCCCCCCCGCCGCCCAATCCAGCCGGGTGATCAGCCATGGGGAGATGGTCGTGCGCGACGCCTGCCGGTTCATCAATGACAGCCTGCAAACCGCCATCCATGTTGATGACGTGGCAAGCGCCGTCGGCCTGTCGCCCAGCCGTCTGCGCCAGGTGTTCCGGGCCACGATCGGCATGAGCCTGGGCCGCTATCTTCGCGAGACCCGCCTGTTCCGTGCCGCCAAGCTGCTCCGCCACACCGACATGACCATCTCGGCCATCGCCACGGCCTGCGGCTTCGAATCGATCTACTCGTTCAGCCGCACCTTCCGGCAGGAAACCCGCCAAACCCCCACCGCCTTCCGCAACGATCCCACCCTGTCCTGGCTTCCCCGTCACACCCATCGGCCTTAATCCGAGCGTGTCTCATGGTGTCTCCTCTCTGGGACCGGAAACACCAGGTGCAATTTCCGTAAATATTTTGTCTGTCCCGAATGGCACTTCGTTAAGCGCTTCCTTCGATCGCGGCTCGCGAGGACGCTCGCCCTCCAAGCTGGTTACATCCCTTTTCGATTGAAAGTCTTAAGGGCGAGCGTCCTCGCGAGCCGTCTTCCACAGGGTCGAAAAGTAAGATTAACTTGGCGCCATGCTTGTCTGTCCCAGATATTTTGATATCGCTTGATGCATTTGCCCTGCAAAAACCTTGAATCGCCGACGGCAAGGATGTATCTTCTTTGTAGATACAGGAGGATGATCGTGAAAACGACGATTCAGAAGTGGGGAAACAGTCTGGCGGTACGAATCCCGAAGGCGTTCGTAAAAGAATCGCACGTCGCCTACGGCACGGCGGTTGATCTTTCCGTCATCGACGGAAAGATCGTCCTCGATCCGCATCCGGAACCTGAGTACCGGCTGGAGGACTTGCTGAAGGGTGTGACGAAGCGGAACCTGCATGCGGAAGTTGAGTCCGGTGGACCCGTCGGACAGGAGGTTTGGTGATGGCTGTTTACTGTCCCCGCCGGGGAGACGTGGTCTGGATTTCATTCAACCCCCAGGCAGGACATGAGCAGGCCGGGCACCGCCCGGCACTTGTGCTCTCCCCGGAGGCGTATAACCGCAAGGTCGGTCTGGCCATCCTTTGTCCGGTGACCAACCAGATCAAGGGCTATCCATTTGAGGTAAACGTGCCACCCGGCCTCAAGGTCGCCGGCGCTGTTCTTTCCGACCAGGTCAAGAGCCTGGACTGGAAGGCACGCGGGGTGTCGTTTCTCTGTTCCCTCCCGGAAACCGTCGTGCAACAGGTGCTGAACAAAGTCGGCACCCTGCTTGATGCGTGAATCGAAGAATCCAGTTCGGTGGAACCGGCCCGCGGGCCAGTCTGGATCGGCGAATTATACCGTGCCCGGATAATCCGGCCCATCAACGGCTGGAAGGCGCGCTTTCGGCTTGCGGCGCCACGCGAACAGCCGGCGGAAGAATTCGAGGATGGCACGCCCGATGCGGCGTAACAACGACGGGTGGAGCAGCCGCTCAAGGCGCCGGTATCCTTCCAGCAATTCCTCCGGCGTGAAATCCTTCCGGTGAACATTCTCCTCCAGTTCCAACTGGAGCTTCTCCACCTCCGAGGATTTTTCGACGACATACGCCTCAATATGCTGCCATCCCAATTCCCGCGCAGCCAGGTACCGGCGGTGTCCCGCAATCAGTTCGTTCTCCCGGGAGATGGTGATCGGATTGAGCTGGCCATGCCGGCGAAGACTCTCCATCAGCGGCTTGAGATCACCCAGCTCGGTCCGGACACGGTATTTAACGGTTA
>Ga0156516_1040_pt2 | contig 13320 bp, 12 predicted proteins | sample RifOxyB3_FD_111911 | JGI IMG/M metagenome (GOLD analysis project Ga0156516, IMG submission 111911) | Lentisphaerae bacterium RIFOXYB12_FULL_60_10
GGAAATGACAGCCGCTTGAAGGTTTGCCGGGATCGGGGATCCATGCCAGACGGCGATCCGGCCTCCGCCGCCCCCTGTTCCGGAATAACTGCCGTTACCCCCGCGTACGCGGAGTTGACCGTTGGTATCGCCTTCGAACGTGCGGCATTGGATAAAGACCGAGCCACCAGCAGCCCCAGCACCATGCACGTCCGGACCATTATTCCCGTCTGCCCGAATGGTCCCATGGGCGGTTATGGTGCCACGCGATTCGATACGGATCAGTCCGCCGCCTTCTCCACTGATGGTGCTGTTCCCGCCTCCGCTGCCGGGGCGGATGGGTGCGTTGGTCACGCCATTTACCGGGCCGCCGGCGGGTCCTCCGCCCTTGCCGCCGTGTCCACCGCCGCCATAATACTGGGACCCCTTGCCGGGACCATTGCCAGGGAAATAACCGATGCCTTTGGCATCGATTCCGCCATCCGACTCAATGGTCAGGTGACGTAAGCGGATCAAGGGAGATCCCCCGTCGGTTCCATGGGACCAGGGGTAAAGCCATGACTCCCGGCCGATGGTGACGTCGCCGGTGACGCTTAACCGGCAACCATAGTCCTGCCCGGTTCCGTTGGTAATTCCGGAACGAAGATACAGTTTGCTCCGGAACGTGAAATCGAGGTTGCCTCCGACATCGAGACGGCCTCCAGCGGGGATATCGAGCGTGCCATTATCTCCGAGGGTACAGTTGCCCAGTACTTTCAGGTGAAATCCATTGGTTCCGAACCCGATGGCCGAATTGCTGATAACCAGGCTGGAAACGGTCCAGTTGGTGAAGTTGTTGGCATGAAAATACAAGTAGGTAAACTGACCGCTCCCGATGTTCTGCGAGAGGAACGTGGTATCGGGGAAATACACCGTTCCATGCCAGTTCTCCTGGCGGAAGGGGTTGTAAGTGGATGAGGCGGATCCTGCCCGTGCCTGGAATCTGACATCGGGATTGTAGCCGGCCTGAACTGACGGATTGTAGATAACGGCAATGCGACCTCCTCCGCCGCTGTAACCGCCGTGGGTGGTTGCTTCCCCGTTGGCCTCCAATCGGCCGCTGTTGCTGCCGTCGAAGCGGTTGCAGGTCAGGTAAATGGAGCCGCCGGATCCGCCGTGATCATGAATGCCGGTGCGTCCCCCGCCGTTGGCCCGGATGGCGCCATGGACGGTCACGGTGCCCGATGCCTCGATCCGTACGGCGCCGCCGCCACGTCCACTGGTGGCTTGCGCACCACCGCTTCCAGGTTGCGTGGGGGCTTCCAGGGACCCGTAGGCCGCTCCAAAGGCATAACCGGGGCGTTGGTTTCCGTGCGACGCGCCGGTGCCGGCGCCCGGACCGTAGGCACGCTGGTACCCCCCTGTGGTAGCGATTATTTCAGTGCCTGACATCAACGTCAGGTTGCTGCAGACCACCCAGATGCGGTTGGAGGTGCCGCTGGTCGTGAAGGGGCCCGGCAGACCAAGTTTCCCGCTGTTGATGAGGGTGAGATTGGTTTGAACCCACAGTTTGGTGGACCAACCGGTAAAATTGATCCGGGAATTACTGACCACGCAACTGCCGATATGAACCGTGGCATTGGTGAGCGTCAGGGCATGACGAACCAGGACCGGTTGTCCGGCCACGGGAACATACCCTTCACTCCAGGTGGAGGTGGAATGCCAACTGCCGGCGGCAATGGTGCGGTTCTCCACGCCGGAAACGCGCGAAGCGGAGAATATAAAGACCAGAAGACCGACTGCCCATGGCGGAAAACACCGGAAACAAACACGGCGTAAAGCAACGATTCCCATAACATCATTGTAGTGGAATGCCGTTGCGGAAACAACCCTTAACCTATTATGGTGTCATGAATTATCAAAGGAGTGTGACCATCATGCCAATCAAATGGGGACAGGAATCAGCGGACCGTCGGGACGATCCTGCCAGCGGAGCGCGCATCATCCAGCTGACGAGTGCGGTCGCCATCAGCAACAACATTTATGGGGAACAACCCTACACATCGCCTGACGGAAAGCGGATCATCATCGCACGCAGCCATGATTTCTGCTGGGACGAGGAGGGGTCCCTCCTCGTCCATGAACTGGATGCCCTGCGGATCACGATGGTGGTCCGGAAGGCCCACGGGGTCCGTGGTGTGTTCAACGCGGCCTGGAGCGGGTTGGTGTATTTCTGGACACCCGAACGGCGGCTGATGCAATTATCCCTCATGACCCTGAAACAAAAGGAAATCTACCGTGAGGAGGATCCTTCGGCGCCCCTGCCGGGCGGTTCGGTCTCGCCGGACCAGCGGTATGTGATCGGCATGACGCCCCGGTTGAAGGGGCGGGGGGCCCCGGTGTTCCAGATCATCCGCCTGGACCTGAAGCAGCAGGTGCGGGAAGTGATCTTCGAACATCCGGAAATCTGCAATCCGCATCTCCAGTACAATCCCGTTCATGGAAAACAGATTCTCATACAGAACAATGTCGGTGTCCGGCTGAAACGGGATGGTTCGACGGAGCAGTACCAGACGGCGGGATGCAAGCTGTTTGTCATTGATCAGGACGGCAGACATCAGCGGTATGTGCCGGCCGGGCCACCGGTCACCCGTGGTATCACCGGGCATGAATGTTTCGTGGCCGATACGGGGCGGGTCCTGTTTTCGGCGGGCTGGGTCATGCATACGGACCGGGACTGGCGGCATGATCCGCTGCATCCCCGCGGCAATGTGTTCACGGCCCGGCCCGGGGACCGGAAGCCAACCTTGTTCGAAGCGCCGGAACATAAATTCAACCATGTATGTGTGTCGCGGTGCGGCCGGTATTTCGTGGCGGATTCGCATACGGGTAAAGGGATGTTTGAGAACGGCCGGTTCAAGCCGGTCGCGCTGGTGATCGGCAACCTGGAATCCGGCAAGTACCGGACTCTGGTGGAGGATACCGAGGGGACCAGTGGGGGGAACCAGTGTACCCATACGCATCCGTACCTGACCGCGGACAGCCGGTATGTGATCTACAATGCCGACCCCAGCGGAATCCCGCAGGTGTTCGCGGCCCGGATTCCGTCCGGTTTCCTCGACAGCCTGAAATAGGGTGGCCAGGGAGTGTTCACGGGAAGCATGGCGGGCCGCCAACCGCCTGCTGAAGAAGGGTCAGGAATTCCGTGCGGGGCATGTCGCGGGCGCCCATCCGGCGGAAATGGTCGGTCGGAACCTGGCAATCAATCAGGGTGCCTTCACGTTGAAGCATAACCTCGACCAGTCGGGCAAGGGCCACCTTGCCGGCATCCGGTTCCAGTGTGAACATGGATTCCCCGCAAAAGCACCGGCCGACGGTAACCCCGTAAAGGCCGCCGGCAAGACGGCCTTCATGCCAGGTTTCCACGGAGTGGGCGTGGCCGGCCGCATGCAGGCGCTGGTATGCCTGTTCCATGGCGGCGGTGATCCAGGTTCCGTCCTGCCCGGGCCGTGGCCGGGTCCGGCAGTGATGGATAACCGATTTGAAATCCCGATCGATGGTGACCTCGAACCGGCCCGACTTGAGCATCCGCCTCAGGCTGTGGCTGACATGAAATTCAGTCGGGAGTAGTACAAACCGGGGATCGGGTGACCACCAGAGGATGGGGCTTTGGTCGTCATACCACGGGAAGATGCCGGAACGGTAGGCCAGCAGGAGTCGGTCCGTGCTGAGTGTTCCTCCGACGGCCAGCAGGCCATCGGGTTCAGCCATGTCGGGTGGAGGGAAAACCAGGGTTCGGTTCAGTCGGAAGATCGGCATGAGTGTCCGGTCAGTTGGGCCTGCATCCATGGAATGGCGATGGTGCCATGCCAGCGGTGTTCCCCTTCGAATATATCATGAACCAGGGCATCGGCGGTTCCCAGGAGCCGGTAAGCCCGGCGGGTTATCCGGACCTGGCTCTTGACATTGGGCAGGCCGCTTGAACCGTTCAACGGGTCCCGCGTCCCGGTTTCGATCAGGAGGGGCCGGGGTGCAATCAGCGCGCCGATATCACCCATATCCGCGTATTCGTAGAGATGGGGAACATAGTTGCAGGAACAGTTCTGGTGCAGGTCGAGCAGGGATTCCCGGTACCCGTAGAAGTATCCGCTGATCACGGCGCACCGGATACGGTCATCGAGTGCCGAAGCCCAGAGGGTTTGCAGGCCGCCGCCAGAAAGCCCGGCGCATCCCAACTTATCGGCCCGGCAGTCGGGACGGGTTTCAGCATAATCAATCAGCCGGTGCAGGTCCCACGCCCACATGCCGGCCACGGTTTGACCGAGCGGAAAGGCCATGTTGTTGATCCAAAGGCAGGAGGAATTCATGATGGAGGCCCGGGCAGCCTTCTCCTGCCGTTCGCCGAATCCCCGTGCATCGGGGCAAAATACGATGCATCCCGCCCGGACAAACTGGACGCCGTAATCGTAGTTGTGCTGGTCGATCGTCGCGGCCAAATCCGGGTTGAGCCGGCTGCCCACCACGGCCAATTTGCCGCCGCTGCAATGGCCGTGCGGAGCCAATACGACCGGAAAGGGGCCTTTCCCCTTTGTCGGGATCAGCACATACATCGGCATCCAGACCCCGGGTTCAGTCTGGATGGCCACCTGCTGACGGCGGTAATCCGGAAAGCTTTCCTCCGCCAGTATGCGGGGACGCAGCGGAGCTTTCTGCATGGTGTTATAGCCGGTCAGATCCTTTAACCGGGACCGGAGGGCGGTGCGCCACCTTTTCCAAGCAGGCCGGGTCCTGGCTGTGAAGGCAAGTTGGCGTCCCACCGCCGCCCAGCGTCGGCGCAAATAGGGGTGAACGTCATAGACGGGTGAGGGTGCTACTGATGGTTTCATAAAATGGATGCCTCCCGGTATGATGTTTGTATCACCGGACTGTATCAACTTTATCGCCAAGGGCAAGCAGGCGAACACGGGGTTGGAGTGGCGGATGCCGGGGCCCGGTGTAGAAATGCTGGGAATCGGTCCGGGTGCCTGTTACATTAAAACCGATCGACCGTTTGAAATCCGGAGGGTTCCATCATGACCAAGCGCAGCTGTTCACCCCGTTTGACGTCCCGGCCCGAATGGAAAGCCCTGCAGGCCCACTACCGTGTGATGAAGCGGCGAACCTTGCGGGATCTGTTTGCGGAGGATCCGGGCCGTGGCCGACGGCTGGTCGTCGACAGCCCGGGACTCTACTTGGATTATTCAAAGAACCTTGTGACGGACGAGACGATGCAACTCCTGTTCCGGTTGGCGGAGGCCTGCGGGGTGATTGAATCGGCCGGTCGGATGATGGCGGGGGATCGGATCAACGAGACCGAGAACCGGGCCGTGTTGCACACGGCGTTGCGCAACCGGTCAAACCGGCCGGTGATGGTTGACGGGCAGGATGTGATGCCGGCCGTGCGGGAGGTGCTGGACCGGATGGGCGCGTTTGCCCGTCGGATCCGGACCGGTGAATGGAAGGGTCATACCGGCCGGCGGATTCGGAATGTGATCAACATCGGTATCGGAGGGTCCGACCTTGGTCCGGCGATGGCCTGCCAGGCCCTGCAGGGATATGCTGATCCGGCGTTGAGTGTCCGGTTCGTGTCCAATGTCGATGGCACGCATTTCCTGGAGCAGACCCGGGGCCTGGATCCGGCGGAGACCCTGTTCATCGTGGCGTCCAAGACCTTCACCACGCAGGAGACCATGACCAACGCGGAGACGGCGCGCCGGTGGCTGTTACAGGCGTTGCGTGATGAAACCGCCGTGGCCCGGCATTTCGTTGCGGTTTCAACCAATACGGATGCGGTCCGCAAGTTCGGGATCGATCCGGCCAACAGGTTCGGTTTCTGGGATTGGGTGGGCGGCCGGTACTCCCTGTGTTCGGCGATCGGGTTGCCGGTGATGGTGGCCATCGGGCCGGAGCGGTTCGGCGAGATGCTGGACGGGTTCCATGCCATGGACCGTCATTTTCTTGAGACCCCGGTGCAACGGAACCTGCCGGTGATCCTGGGGTTGCTGGGAGTCTGGTATAACAATTTCTTTAAAGCCGAGACCACGGCCGTGTTGCCTTACAGCCAGGCGCTGGCCCGGTTTGCGGCACATCTCCAGCAGCTGGACATGGAAAGTAACGGGAAGTCGGTGGACCGTGCCGGCCGGCACGTGGGATGGCAGACCGGACCGGTGGTGTGGGGCGAGCCGGGAACCAACGGCCAGCATGCCTTCTACCAGCTCATTCACCAGGGCAGCAAGATGATCCCGGCGGATTTCATCGGGTTCTGCCGCCTGCCGGAAACGGTGGGGGACCATCACGACAAGCTCATGGCCAATTTCCTGGCGCAGACCGAAGCCCTGGCTTTCGGCAAGCCGCGCACGGCCGTGGTGGCGGAAGGGGTGAAGCGGGCCCTGGTTCCCCACAAGGTGTTTGACGGGAATCATCCGACCAATACGCTGCTGGCGGATTGCCTCGATCCGGCCACGCTGGGACGACTGGTGGCCCTGTATGAGCACAAGGTGTTCGTGCAGGGGGTGATCTGGAATGTCTTCTCCTTCGACCAGTGGGGGGTGGAGCTTGGCAAGGTGTTGGCGGGTCGAATCCTGGAGGAAATCCGTGATCCGGCGCGTTCCCTCGATGCGCATGACGGGTCCACGGCGGCCTTGTTGGAACGGTATCGTGCCGGCAAATGACCGGAACCGGCCGGTTCAATCCGTCCGGTGAAGGTGTTCCATCAGGAGGCGGGCCCCCAGGCGGGCGGCCACAAACTCACTGACTTGAGATCCGGCGATAGGCGCGACCTCGACGATATCCGCCGCAACGACGTTATGCCGGCGGACCACGGTGCGGATCAGCCGGGTGACCTGTTGCCAGGTCAAACCGCCGGGATCCGGGGTGCCGGTTCCCGGCACGAGGGACGGGTCAAAAACATCGATGTCAATGGAGCAATAAACCGGACCGGTTAAGACGGCGCTGACGGCATCAATCCAGGCGGACCCGGTGTCTGTGTGGATGTCAGCGGCCCAGAAAACCGTGGTGCGTCCCGGTTCGATCCATTCCCGGTATTCGGCGGCGGAACAGCTCCGGATACCAACGTGCACGGTGTTCACGCCGAGGTCGCGGCATCGTCGCATCGCGCAGGCGTGGGAATTGGGTGAGCCGCCATAGGCGTCGCGCAAATCGGCGTGGGCATCCAGTTGCAGAACGGTTTTCACCCCGAAGGCCTTGCAGGCCGCCTTGACCAGCGGCGGGGTGACGGCATGTTCACCGCCGAGCGCCAGCACGAATCGCTGACGTTTCATTTCCCGGGCCGCGGCCTGTTCGATGGCGGCCATGGCCTCCGGTTCGGAGGATCCTTCGAAGGGGACGGGTGGCAGGGTTTGAACGGCAACGTCCAGGGGGCGTTTCAACCGCTCGTCGAAGTCTTCCACCTCGTGGCTGGCGCGCAGGATGGCGGCAGGGCCCTGTCCGGTGCCGCCGCCGTAGGACACGGTGCGTTCATAGGGCAGGGGCAGGACACAATAGGGCGCATCGGGGTCGGCTGCGATGCGGGGATCGATGTCGAGGAAAAAGGGGGCGGTCATTACTTCTCGAAGTAGGTGTAGCCGGTCATGCCGGCGCTGTAGGCTTCCATGATCCGTTCGCGATCCATGGCGGTAATGCGGCCGCTCCGGAGGGCGTCGTCCGCCTTCTGGGTGATGTGCTTCATCAGGGTGTCAGGGTTGAACTCCACGTAGGAGAGTACCTGCTCGACGCTCTCGCCCGGCACTTCACGGACATACTTCAGGGTGCCGTCGGGTTGAACCCGGATATGGACCACATTGGTGGTGCCGAACAGGTTGTGCATGTCCCCCAGGGTTTCCTGGTAGGCTCCCACCATGAAGACGCCGAGGTAATATTCGTTGCCATTGAGTTCATGCAGGGGCAGGGTGTGCCGGACATCGCGCAGGTCGATGAACGTGTCGATCTTGCCGTCTGAATCGCAGGTGATGTCCGCGATGACCGCCTCGCGGGTCGGATGTTCATCCAGGCGGTGGAGGGGAACGACCGGGAAGAGCTGGTCGACGGCCCATGAGTCGGGGATGGATTGGAACAAGCTGAAATTCCCGTAGTAGACATCCGCGATGGCGCGGTCGAGGTTTTCCAGTTCGTCGGGCACGTACTTGTTGATTTCAAATGAATCGGCGATCTGCCGGACGATCTGCCAGAAGAGATTCTCTGCCAGGGCGCGTTCGCGCAGGGAGGCGCGGCCCTGGATGAACGCGGACCGGAGCTCATCACGGTAGAAGACGGCGTCATGATAGGCTTCCTGGGCATTGCGCGGGCTGAGTGTCTGGAGCACGGTGAGCAGGTTGCGCAACATCTCGTTCTGCGGCTCGGGGAGGGGATCCGGCAGGTGATGGGGTTCGAACCGGCGGACATGAAGCACGTTGAAAATCAGGACGGAGTGGTGGGCCACGGTGGCGCGACCGGATTCGCTGAGGATGGTGGGATGCCGTATGCCGGTCCCATTCAGCGAGTTCATGATCACTTCCACCACATCGGCGGCATACTCGTTGACGGTATAGTTGCGGCTGCTGGCGAAATTCGTGTGGGATCCGTCGTAATCCACGGCCAGTCCGCCGCCGATGTTCAGGATGCCCATGGGGGCCCCTTCGCGTACGAGGCCGATATAGAACTGGCAGGCTTCCTGCAGGGCCGTACGCACCCGGCGGATGTCGGGGATCTGGCTGCCGAGATGGTAATGCAGCAACTGGAGGCAGTCGAGCATGTCGGCCTGACGGAGCTGGTCAACCATTTCCGTGATCTGGTTGGAATCCATGCCGAACTTGCTCCGGTCGCCGCCGGATCCGTCCCAGTGGCCGCCGGAACGGCTGGAGAGCTTGGTCCGTATCCCGAGGAGGGGTCGTACGCCCATGGATTTGGACAGGGCCAGGATGAGGCCGAGTTCAGACGGCATTTCCATGACGATGTAGGTCTTGAGCCCCATTTTCAGGGATTGGAGCGCCAGGCCGAGGAATTCCTCATCCTTGTAGCCGTTGCAGACGATGAACGCATCCGGGTTGCGCATGCTCGCCACGGCGGCGATGAGTTCCGCCTTGCTGCCGGCCTCGAGTCCGTGCCCATAGGGGGCGCCGTACTCGATGATGTCGTCGATCAGCATTTGTTTCTGGTTGACCTTCACGGGGTAGACACCCCGGTAGATGCCCTGGTAGCCGGCGGATTGGATGGCCAGGTTAAAGCTGTCGTAGATCAACTGGAGCTGGGATGCCAGGATGTCGGCGAACCGGAGGACGATGGGGGGGTTGCAGTCCCGGCGCTGGAGATCCTGCACGATCTTCAGCAGGTCCACCCGCACCGGTGAGCCCGGGCCGAAGGGTTTGACCAGGATATGGCCATCCGTCGAGACGTCAAAATAACGGGCGCCCCAGTTGCGGATCCCGTAGAGCTCGGCGGATTGTTCACAGGTCCAGCGTGTCAGTACGTCAGGTTTCATGATGTGGGGGCCGGAACGTCAGGGGGTGCTGTCAGCGATCCGGTATGTGCCTCCAACGCCTGTCGACGGTGGCGCTGCCGGCGTGATGTCCGATGCTTCCACCCGTTTCCAATTGCCGGCCTCTTCCTTCCAGTTTGTCAGGTCCACGGTCAGTCGCCTGACGTCCGGGGCCCGCTTGAGTTCGAAGAAGATAGTGGCGACGATGGTGGGGGTCAAGGGTTCGCTTACGCCGGCGATACGTTCCAGGGTGCCGCGCACTGTGACGGACCCCTGGACACTGCGGAAGAGTACACGCCCCAGATCAATCCAGTGGCGGATCAGGATTTTCCGCACCTGCCGGTTTACTTCCAGGTCGATGGGGCCGGCCATTCGATCAGTCCTGTGCCTTTCCGATCAGTCCTTCCACCTTGTCAAACAGGGTCTGGAGATCGAATGGCTTGTAGATGATATCGGTGGTCCCGTCGGAAAATTCCTTTTGCCACATGTCCACGATCTCGTCCGAATGGGCGTTAAACGATTTTGGATAGGCGGTTATGAACAGGACGGGCAGTTTACGGAAGGCACGCACTTCGGTGTAGATCTGGAATCCGCTTTTCTTGGGCATCTTGATGTCGAGCATCAGCAGGCGAATGTCGTCATGGGTGCGGACAAACTCGATTCCCTCATCGGGTTCGCTGGTAACGAAAAGTTTGTAACCTTCATGTTCCAGCGCCTTTTCGAGGCACCGCAACATGATGGGTTCGTCATCGATGGCCACGATTTGTTTCATGCCTGTCTCCCGGTGGAAGGGGGCGCCATGCTGCCCCAATCCGGCCGTCATAATAATCCGTTACGGTGTGGAACAAAAGCCCTTTTGTTGGAGGGGCGGGTATTACGGCGGGGAATCGTCCACTTCCAGATCAACCCGTTCCCGTCGGCCCCGGCGGAAGGGTGGGGGGCTGACCTCCACCTGGTCGGGGGCGACGGGTGGTTCGGGTGTTGTGAACAGGTTGAACAAGGGTGCAAAGGGATGGCCCTGCCGGGTGGCTTCCTGTATCCGGACCGCCAGTTCCTCCTGGCCGGCGGCGGTGAACACGAAAAAGGCAATGGCCAGAAGGAAGAGGTTGAACGGGAAGAACGCCCGTATCCCCATGAGAACGGCGAGGATACGGCCCAGCCGGGCAGCGAATATGGTTGCCTGCAACCGGCCGAACCGGGGGGTGAGAACGGCGCGCAGGATCCGGCCGCCATCCATGGGAAACGCGGGTAACAGGTTGAAAAGGAGCAGTCCAATATTCAACACACCCAGGATCATGAATGGGTTGAACTTCGAATCGGGCAACTCCAGCCGGGGGAAATAGGCTCCGCCCAGGAGTCCGGTCAATCCCAGCAGGAGGCTGACAGCAGGCCCGGCTGCTGCCATCAGGAATTCTCCCAGCGGTCGGGACGGAATATGTTCCATCTGGGCGGCGCCGCCGATAAAGGTCAGTACGATCCGTCGCACCCTGCAACCCAGGCGCATCCCCACCAGGGAATGTCCCAGTTCATGCAGGGCGATGCTGACCAGCAGGCAGAGCTGGATGAACAGGCCGGTGATCCAGCCGAACTGGCTGATCAGCCACAGGGCGGCAATCACCAGGGACAGGTGCAGTTCCAGCGGGATTCCGCGGACGGTCGCAATACGGTATGTCTGCCAACTCATTCACTTATGATATCGCGTCTGGTGGCATAGGCGCAATGCAAACCGGCTTGATTCCTGCGATCCGGTGTATACGATGCCGCCGGTCCGATCATTCAATGGATCAAGGGAGTGACCCATGTATCGCTTACGGTATCGGCAGGTGCATCTGGATTATCACACATCGCCGGAGATTCCGGGGATCGGCAAGGATTTCAACCAGCGGGAATACCAGCGGACCCTGAAGGCCGGGCACGTGGATTCGATTACCACCTTTTCGAAGTGCCATCACGGGTGGAGCTACCATCCCACCAAGGTGGGAAAGATGCATCCGCACCTGTCGTTCAACCTGCTGCGCAAACAGCTGGACGCCTGCAAGGCGATCGACGTCAACGTGCCGATTTACCTGTCGGCGGGCGTGGACAACGTGGCCAGCGTCGAGCATCCGGAATGGCGCGAGGTGGGCGCCAACGGGCAGTACCAGGGATGGACGCGGGAGATCCTTCAGGCGGGGTTCCACAAGATGTGCTTTAACAGCCCCTACCTCGATTACCTCTGCCGGCAGATCGAGGAGGTTGCCCGACTGTTCAAGGATGGCGACGGGTTCTTCCTCGACATCATCAGCCAGGGGCAGTGTTGCTGCAAGTGGTGCCTGGCGGTCATGCGTAAACAGGGACTCGATCCCCTGATCGAGGCGGATCGCCGAGCCTGTGCTCAGATCGCGCTCGAACGTTACTACCGGACCACCACGGCGGCCTGCCGTGTGGTGGATGCGAAAAAGCCGGTGTTTCATAATTCCGGCCATATCACGCGCGGATCGCGGGATATCCTGAAATATTTTTCACACCTCGAATTGGAAAGCCTGCCCACCGGTGGGTGGGGTTACGATCATTTTCCCCTGTCGGCCGGCTATGCGCGGGGTCTCAAGCTGGATTTCCTGGGGATGACAGGCAAGTTCCATATGACGTGGGGTGAGTTCGGCGGCTTCAAGCATCCCCATGCCCTGCGCTATGAATGCGCGGCCATGCTGGCATATGGGAGCAAGTGCAGTGTGGGTGACCAATTGCATCCCGGCGGGAAACTGGACGCCAGCACGTATGATCTGATCGGTGCGGCTTACGCCGAAGTGGAGCAGAAGGAGCCTTGGTGTGACCGTGCCGTCAACGTGGCCGAGATCGGGGTCTTGTCGGCCGCCAGCCTGCATCCCGGGGGGGCGCGCGACGATCATCCGGATACCGGCGCCTGCCGCATCCTGCTGGAAGGGCAGTTCCTGTTCGATGTGCTGGATGCCGGCATGGATTTCAGTCCCTACCGCCTGCTGATCCTGCCGGACACGATTCGACTGCCCAAAGGCGCCCTGCGCGACAAGTTGATCCGGTACTGGAAAGCCGGCGGACGGATCCTGCTGACGGGGGATTCCGGCCTCGATGAAAACGGAAAGCCCGTATTCCCGCTGGGCGGAAAACTGGAAGGGGTGAGCCCATTCAGTCCGGATTACGTATTGCCGGTTCCGGGGGTTCGTCCGGAGTTCCTGAAGACGCCGCTGGTGATGTATCTGCCCAGCCGGCGGTTGCGGGTGACCACCGGGCAGTCCCTTGGGCCGGTATACGACCCGTATTTCAACCGGCGGTATGATCACTTTTGCAGTCACCAGCATACACCCAACCGGACCCAGGCATCGCCATACGCCTGCGGTGTCCAGCAGGGGAGGATCCTGTACCTCGCCCATCCGGTGTTTTCGATGTACCGGGGGTGGGGTGCGGTGCCGTACCGGCATTACGTCACCAATGCCATTCGACGTTTGTTGGGGGACCCGATGGTCGAAACCAGCCTGCCGTCCACGGCACGTTTGACCTTGACCCGCCAGGCGCCTGAGAAGCGCTGGATCCTGCACCTGCTGTCCGCCTCACCGATCCGGCGTGGCGGTGCGGTGGAACTGCGGGATGGTGACCAGGTGTTTCATGGACGGGATGTCGAGGTGATCGAGGATCTGACGCCGGTCCGTGACACGCGGGTTCTGATTCGTTTGCCGGGGGGACGGGTCCCCCGGACGGTCACCCTGGAACCCCAGGGTAAACCGGTGGCGTTTGAGCGCACGGGCGATGGAATCGAGTTGATGGTCGACACCTTCACCTGCCATCAGATGGTGGTGCTGGCGTATTGACCGGGTTGTGCCGGTTCATGGTCCCGG
>Ga0156516_1068_pt4 | contig 12257 bp, 11 predicted proteins | sample RifOxyB3_FD_111911 | JGI IMG/M metagenome (GOLD analysis project Ga0156516, IMG submission 111911) | Lentisphaerae bacterium RIFOXYB12_FULL_60_10
TCCGGTCCACCTTTTCCAGCTGGCTGGTGGTAACCTCCTGCATCTTAAAGGCATAGACCCACCAGCACAGCATGATCAACACCAAGCCGATGATCGACATCGCAAAAAACGGCTGACGACGGCGGAATTCCTTGCGCTTGACCAGATCGGGAGGCATCAGGTTGATCTCAACCGGGCAGGTCAACGCCCGACGAAGGGCCAACCCCGTCACCTCACCCAACAGGTGGGCCTCCGACTGCAATCGCTCGACATCCAGCGCCGGGTTGACGGGGATAGCCTGGAACGGATTCAGGTATTCCACCTCAACCTTCAACCGTTCACGGAAAAAAGTGTCGGTATGCGGAATGACCGACGCCCCACCGCACAACAGAACCCGTGAAGGCGCATTCCCACCCTGCTGGCTCCGGTAAAAATTAATGGATCGGTTCACCTCGGAGTGCAATCGCGTCACCACGTTGCGAACCACCTTCGAAACCCGGTCCGCCACCTCGTTCTCCGGGCCTGCATATACCCCGCCAAACGACACAAACGCCTCGGCCCGCTTGAGCTCCTCGGCATCCTTGTACGCCAGCTCAAACTCCTTCATGAGTTCCTGCGTAATGGCATTGCCGGCCACCGGGATGCTACGGATGAAAATCCGGCTTTCCTCGATGAAAATCAGGTTTGAGGACCGCGACCCGATATCCAACACCATGGTACAACCCTGGAGTTCCGGATAATTGAACCGGACCGAGTTGTAAAGCGCCAGCGGCGACGCATCCACCACCTCGGGCTCCATGCCGGCAGCCTGGACACAATCCGTCAGGCGGGTGACATTCTCGGTCTTCACCGCCACCAGCATGACACTCATCTCGCCAGCCGTATCCCCAGAAATCAGCTGGTAATCCCACACAACCTCATTAATCGGGAATGGCACATTCTGCTCGGCCTCATACTGGACAATCTGCTGGATCTTATCCTTGGTCACCGGCGGCAGTTTGACATACCGGGGGAATACCGCCTGGCCGGACAAGGTCATCAACAAGGGCGCCGGCCGCATGTTGTGCTGGCGAAGCAGATCCCGGATAGTGGTGACAATGTAGGCCGACGTATCGGCATCGCCGTCCGGCTCAATCCCCAGTTCCGCCACACCGTACTGAAGGAGCTCAAGCCCCCGGGGCTTGGCAAGCGAAAACTCAGCCAGGACCACTTTGCTGGCCCCAACATCCAACGCCAGGATTCGATCAGAACGCCACACTATCGGATGTCCTCGTAATCATCGATATTCACATAGGCAAACGGCGACCGCAAACGATCCACCAGATACCCCTCCCGAAGCACGATATCAGGATTCTCCAGCACCTTGGGATCACGCCACCACTTCTCCGGCATCTTGACCGACTCGTCAACCATCTCGCCAGCCGGGTTACCATCCGCCGTTATCTCGACCGCTGCCGCCACCACCTCGCCGAACCGCTTCAAGGCTGACGGCTTTAAATAGACGGTACTGAGATGCGTGCCTTTCTCAACATCCACGTAGCGCACCACCAGCTTGTAAAGGGACATCTTGCGTTTGCCGTCCTCCATCTTGGCCGCCAGTACGAAATGTTGGATGGTCAATTCATCGATCCAGTCGGGTGCGGTCTCATATTCTATAAGAACCTGCCCCCACTGCTGGTTGCGCGCACTGCCGCGCGGTACATCCGCCTTGTATTCAGGCGTCCTGACCAGCGCTGTTTTGCCCACCCCGACAATCCGCCGGACCTTGAGCACAGCACGATCCTTGGATGCCGCGGCTGCCGGACGCCGCGCCTGCTGGGCCCATGTTGCCAGCGCACCGACCAACATCACACCCAAAGCCAGGGAAAAAATCCGGACCATTCGCTTATTCATGAACCCCCCGTCAATCTGGTCGCGGTGCAAGTTTAACGGTCCGGAGTATAGGCGGTTGCACACAACACACGCAAACGAAAAACAAATATTTATCAGCTTTACCAGTTTCCCGAACAGGCATTGGTGGTCTGCCACCAATGCAAGGTCTCCACATGCCCGTCACAAAAAACCCCGTACCCGTAGGGATGGTCGACCCCGTTGATGTTCTTGGTGCCATGGAACACCCCGACACTCTCGATCGGCCAGGAATTCGCCGGCGTGGCTGTCGGATCAGGAAATCCGCACAGGGTCCCATCATGGCCAACCGGCGTACAAAAATCATATTGCGGAGCGTTATTTGCGATTGTGGCATACGTCACAGCCGGACTCACGGCTACTGACGGCGTGTTCTCATACAATCCCTGCCTGCAAATCCGAGCCATGGCGGTCCCCGCCCGGTTAATCACCAAGTTGGTCCGATGGGTATGGGAATCCGCAAACAGGAGTAATCGGCTCGAGTTCTGCATGCCCAAGGCCGCAGCCCCAGCCATATAGTTCATGCTGTAACTCCGCAAGGGTTGATTGTCGTCCGTAAAAAGGTTTCCTTGTGGATCACGGTCACCAATAATGGTTCTGAATTTGGGACATATGTATGTCTTGAAATTCTTGCCAATAAACTCAAACAAGGTCTGACATTTGATCTGATATCCCCCAGGGGGACGAATCACCGCCTGATTGGTAATCGACCACATGCCGAGTGAACCCCACCACAAATCGGGTCGGCCGGGCCGCCGGGTGTTTCCCACTTGATCGGGATTGCTCCAGTTCCTCCAGACCACCCACCCCACTTCATGATACCAACACCGGTCCGGCCCTTCGTACCACTCATACGATCGGTCTTCCGGCATGCATTGCCATTGATACATATGATTCATGGCGCCAATATGCAGGTTCTTGAGGTTGTTCTGGCACTGTACATGACGGGCCCGTTCCTTACTTTTTGAAATGGCCGGCAGAATCATGGTCGCCAGGATCGCGATGATCACGATTACAATCAGGATCTCAATCAAGGTAAATGCGCCAATTACACGTCGCTGTCTCATGATTTGATCTCCTTGCTTCCTGATACAAGTTATAGCCGGTTATTCCACAAACTCAAGCACTCCCTCACCAACCCCGGTACCCGGCACCCGTCAACAACCGCACGGCATTCTTCCAGAACACGGCTTCCACATCCCCCCGGCTCAACCCCGTCCGCTCCGCCGCCCGGCGGAACGCCTCGATTTCCTCATACATGAACACGGTCAATCGTTCAGCCGCCTTACCCTGCAGTTCCGCCATGTGCGAATCGCCGCTGACATCACCATACATCCCCCGGGGGACCAGGTTGATGTAATGGCCGGCCTTCGTGATCCGACGCATGCGCATGCGGGTAATGGGCAAATCGGTTCCGAACAGTATCCGTTTTGCCCCCACACACCGTATCAATTGCTCAAACACCCCGGCATGCGTATTGGCACATATATCGAAACACATACGCCGGCTCCCGGCCAGCACATCAAAGGCATCACCCACATCCTCGTTGGCATAAGCCCGCCCCACATGGGCGACAATCAGCTTCAGCCGCCGGTAGGTCCGTTCAATCTCCATCAACTGGTGCAGGTTCACCGGATCACGCAACCGCGCATCCCGCGGAATATGCAGCATGACCACCCACCCGTTACGGTCATGTACCTCCAACTGATGCGGAGGGAAAAAATCAAAAATCCGGATCTCACGCCCCGGAATGACCGCCGGCACCATGCTCAGGTAACTCTTGGCACCCAGGAACCCGCCGGCCTTGACCCGCCGCTCCAACTCCTCGGCACTCCAGGCCGGATCGCTGAACACCAGCGCCGGATACCCGGTCCGTCGCGCACAAGCTGCCACATACGCATTCTGCCGCATCAGGTCGTTACCGGACGGAACCGTGGCAAACATCAGAGGAACCACCCGTCTCCCCGGAAGGAACTGCCGGTAGGTTTCCTGCAGATGTTCCACCGGATTCTCATCCGCCACCCGGGACGGCCAGCTGACCAGGCGCGGATCGTGCCCCCGACGGCGCTTCGTCTGCTCCGTCTTCTGCCAGACATGGGTATGGATATCAACCACCCGGTCCGGAACAAACCGGTCCAGTTTCCGCTGAAAAAAAGCCCGGTCAACCGGACGGATATCCACAACCGACTTCACACAACCCCGAACCCCACGCATACCCGCCCCTCCCCCGCTTTGAGCACCCGGTCAACACGCTCCTGGATAATCCCGGCCAAATCGTCCGCATCGTCCCGCAAGGCTCCGGCCAGATCGTCGCACAAACGCCGGAGCAACTGCCTCGTCCCGGAATCCAGGGCCACCGTCAATCCGTCCGACTCGGTAACCGATGCCCGGATCTGGACGAAGGCATCCTCCGTCTCAACCCGGACCCCGTCTTCCATGGCCACCGGATAACCGGCCGCCCGCAACCGGGCCCCCACCCGTTCGAGCAATCCTACCCGATCCCCGGCATAGCGCAACCCGCGAATGTCACCGGTATAGTAAGGAGAGGCCGGCACCGTGGCCGCAAGTTCCGACAACCGACCGCCCGCACGCGCCAGCAAGTCGCCTACCGCTGCCAGGGCAAACAATCCGCAATCACCGGCCGGTACCGGATACGGTGTGCCGGCGCCCCAGAAGAAATGCCCCGACTTCTCCCCGCCCAACACCGCCCCGGTCGCCAGCATGCGGGCACGGATGAACGAATGCCCGGATTTTTCCATGACCGGTATCAGCCCGGTTTCACGAATTTCCCGGATCACCGCCAGGCGGGTTTTCTGATCATACACCACATATTGTCCCGGATGTGCCACCCCCCGGTCGAGCAGGTACCGGGCCAGCAACACCAGGATGGTACCGTTATCCACCGGCTGTCCGGTCTCGTCCACCAGGCGTACCCGGTCCCCGTCACCATCCAATGCCGCACCGAAGGCGAATCCGCCGGCACAAAGGCCATCCTGCAACGCCACCAGATTCCGGTCGTCGGAAGGATCGGGAACCAGTCCGCCAAAGTCTCCGCGACATTCGTTGTGGATCGCGTTAACCCGATATCCCATCGATTCAAGCAATCCCGGAGCAATCCCGGCATAACAACCATGCATGCAGTCCACCCTGATCGGAACCCGGTTCACAGGCTCAAAAGAATCCCGGATGATACCGGCATAGGCCTGCCAGATCGCCTCCCCATTCACGCACGCCGAACCCATCCCACTCCGAATATCCGGATTCCCTTGGAGCCGGCCCGACCCCGGGCCGGTCGGTTCATGGAACATCGAATGCATCCCCGCCACGGCGTCACGGATCGCAGCCAGTTGGTCTGGGGTAATGGGCGCCGGACCCACCTGTAGTTTAATTCCATTATACGCTGGTGGATTATGCGAGGCGGTCACCACGGCACTGGTATGCGCCCCCAACCGGTGCCGCGCCACAGAAGCCACTGGCGTGGGCACCCCAACCCCCAGGTTGCAGCACGCGCGGTTCAACCCGTCAACCAAGGCCGACAACAAGGCGGGCGTGGAGGCTCTCCCGTCCCCGGAAACCACAATCGCCGCATCACGGGGAACCATACGGGACAACACCCGCCCCACCCGGAACGTCAAGGCAGGGCTGATTTCATCATCCAGGCTGCTACCGTAAATCCCCCGGATATCGCACGGCTGAAATCCCCGCAGGTTCATATCACACCCCCCACCGGTCCCTGCAAAAATCCCGGAATCCACGATACGCCGGTTCATAGTCCTGCCCGCCAGGCTCCACCACGCGTCCCTTGCCCGCCATGGATTTTGACGCGGCGGCAAGATCTCCCGACCACCCGCCCGCCGCCAGGATAGCCGACCCGAACGCGGTTTCGGTCTGTTCCGGCACCACCAAAGGACGCTTCAAAACGTCGGCACGCAACCGGCACCAAGCCTCACTGCGCGATCCACCGCCAGTCGACAGAATGCGCACCACCTTGCCGCCCAGGGACTCCACCTTCTCGTAACACCATCGCTCCACAAAGGCAATCGCCTGCACATGCGCCGCATAATCGGCCTCCACCGAATCAGCCGGACCGGAACGAATGGTCGAGATCCCCCGCTTCTTAAAAGGAAAACGTTCATCCGTGGCGGTCCCCAGCGGATACACATGCAAAGGCGATGGAACATGTGCCTGCAACGAGGCATCCAGCCGTTGAAGCGTCACCCGGCGGGTTCCCGGGTCCGGTGCAAACGTGCGATTCAATGCCGCACACCCCACGTTGCCCGCTCCACCCGGCAGCCAGTATCCTGCCGGATGACGATGACAATATAAGACGCCTTCGGGATCATGCAGGATGTCCCGTGTAATACCCTTGATCGTGACCGTGGACCCCAATGCCGTGTTGAAATCCCCCGCCACACAGGCGCCACTGGCAAACAGGGAGGCCGTGCCGTCACTGGCCCCCGTCACAACCAGGGTACCGGCGCTTAATCCGGTCGATCCCGCTGCCCGTGCACACACCGTTCCCACCACGGTCCCCGGCGCCACAACCCGGGCCGGCAACCGGTCCACCGGCACCTCCAGCACCGCGAACAGATCCGATGGCCATCCGGCCTTCCATAGGTCCGCCCCGGTCTTCAACGCGTTGGACCAGTCGGTCGGGGGACAGTCACCCAGCAAACGCGCATTGATGAAGTCCGACTGGTGAAGCACCCACCGCGCCGCCTTGAAGGCCGGGTCATGATCCTTCATCCACAACAGTTTCGACAACGAAAAATCATCCTTGAACCGGTACCCATGCCGCCGGATGAACGCCTCCGCATGCCCATTGATCCGGTCCGCATAACCGGCCGCCCGCGCATCGTTATACATGATCCCGGGCCCCACCGGCCGGAACGCTGCATCCGTCAACACCAGCGTCCCCGACGTGGCATCGACGGCCACCGCCCGGATGCAGGCCGGATCCACCTTCGCCGTCACCTGCTTCAAGGCCTGTACCACGGCACGCCACCAGGATTCAGGATCCTGTTCTCGGCGCGGCCCGTCGTTGTGCGGCTCCGGCAAATCAACCGCCGCCACCGCCGCCACCCGTCCCCCCCGATCGCATGCCATCACCCGTACGGCACTGGTCCCGACATCCACCCCGCACACATAATCGCTCACTTGAATCCTCCGGAAAACAACGTCACGAGCCCAAACGGGCCAGGATACGCCGCGCCAGCCGCGGCAGATCCGGATCACGCGCCCCCATGATCAGCACCACATCACCCGCACCCGCTTCCGACAGGCACCAGTCCTCCACCTGCTCCGGCGCCACTACCGCCGCCGAAACTCCCGATTCCGACAGTGGTTCCACCAGCGATTCCGCCTTGACGGTACGATCCGCCGTGCCCCCCGCATCGAACACCGGCATCACCGCCAGCCGGTGCCGCTGCCCGACCAGGGCCCGCCAGGTCTGCTCCAATTCATGGCGCATGCTGCGCAGCGGCCCGAACCCGTGCGGTCGCCATACGGCATGGATCCGCCGGTAATATGGCTCCAACGCCGACCAGGACGCCCGGATCTTGGCGGGATTGTGCGCGTAATCATCCACCACCGTCACCCCCCCACCCGTCCCCACCGTCTCCAGCCGGCGATGAATCCCACGAAAAGCCGGCAGGGCGTCCTGCAGCACCGACACCCTGCATCCCACGCGCCTGCATAACGCAACCGCCAACGCCGCATTTTCCAGGTTGTGCCGGCCCGGGACCGCCAGACGATACGGGTCACCATCCAGCGCAAAAACTCCACCACCCGGTTCCAGGCTGACGTTCAGCCCGTCCAGGACTCCTTCACCGGGCAAACCGCTGATCACGTCCTGCCGCACCTGTCCCCGGAACTGCGCAAACAATGCCTCGGTTTCCGCCTGGCTGAAATGGTCCTTGGATGCATTGGTTATCACCGCCCAATCCGGATGGAAGTTAAGGACCGACCGGTCACTTTCGTCAGCTTCCAGGACCCACCAATCGGAACGGCCCCAGCGCACGCTGCCGATCCGGTCGCCGCCCATCCAGTTGACTACCGGGGCCCCGTTGACCACGACCGGATCCATCCCGGCAGCCTGCATCAGCCATCCGATCATGCCGGTCACCGTGCTCTTGCCACAGGTACCCGTCACGGCCACCGTTCGATGTCCGGTCGCCAGCGACGCCAGCACAGCCGCACGATGCACAATTGGCACACCGGCGCCGGCTGCAGCCGCCTGGTCCGGATTGTCCGGCTCGATCGCCGTGCTGACCACAACGGCACGGGTATCGGGTCCGATGCCGCTCCCGTCCTGTGGCACCAGGGCAACCCCCGACCGCACCAGTTGCGCCAGGACCTCCGGCGGTTGCCCCTGATCGGCAAACCGGTCGCTGCCCGAAACCCGGAACCCGGCATCATGCAGAACCTGCGCCAGGGCGCTCATCCCCACGCCCGCCATGCCCACCAGATGATAATGATCCGCCATGGCCTTTTCTCCCTGACCCCTGAAACCTTCTCCACCCGTATCCCGCCCGTAATTCCTGTTGGATTACCGACGCCAATCATGCATAATTCCGCCATGAAATCATGCATGAAATTGTTTTTTTCCACACTGGTCATGGCCGTTGCCCTGTCACCGCTCCCCGTTTACGCAGTCGAATCCGTCACCCCCGCAACCAATCCACCGGCGACCGTATATGTGATTCCCATACAAGGCGTCATTGAACGCGGCCTGGTTTATGTCGTCCGGCGGGGGATCCACCAGGCCATCGATCAGGGAGCCAGTCGAATCATTTTCGACATGGATACCCCGGGGGGACGGGTGGATTCGGCCGAGGACATCCTTCAGGCAACGGCCGGGCTCGACATTCCCACCTGCACCTTCGTCAACCCCAATGCCATTTCCGCGGGCGCCATCATCGCCATGGGAACCGATGCCATTTACATGGCCCCGCATGGCCGGATCGGCGATGCCATGCCCATTGCCATTTCCCCGTGGGGAGCACCTCAGCCCATGCCGGAGAATCTTGAGGAAAAAACCGTTTCCTATGTGGCCAGCCTGATCCGGTCGGCAGCCCAGCGCAAGAACCACGACCCGCAGCTGGCGGAAAAAATGGTCCGCCGTGAAACCGAATACCGCATCGGAGACCTGGTGATCGCCCCTTCCAACCAGTTGCTGACCCTGACCAGCGAGGAGGCTGAACGGCTGGTGGGACCAAAGGATAACCAGCGCCCCCTGCTCTCGTCCGGAACCGTGCGGGATATCCCGGCCCTGCTCAAGCACCTGGATCTGCAGGACGCCCGGGTCGTCACCATTGAAATAACCCCGGCGGAAAAGATGGCGCGTTACATCGAGATGATGTCGATCCTGTTCCTGGCCGGCGGCCTGTTGGCGTTGTATGCAGAGTTCAAAACCCCCGGCTTCGGGGTATTCGGTTTCACCGGCATCATACTGCTCGCCATCTGGTTCTGGGGCCACCACATCGCCGGCCTTGCCGGACTGGGTGAACTCGTCCTGTTCCTCACGGGCGCCATCCTGCTTGGCATCGAGATTTTCGCCATCCCCGGGTTCGGGGTCACCGGCATTACGGGGATCACCCTGATTCTCATCTCCATCCTGTCGGCCATGGTGCCGTCCCAACCCTCCATCCCCTACCTGCCGGCGCTTCCATCAACCCGCTATTGGCAGGAGGCGTTGAACACGCTGGGGATCGCCATCCTTACCAGCGGAGTCCTGATGTTCCTGTTATCCCGCTTTCTGCCCTACACGCCCGGATTCAAGCATCTGTCACTGGACAAAACACTCCCGCCATCCGACGGATTCACCGGCGCCTATACCGAGCCGTCCATGGTCGGACAGCACGGCGTGGCCGATACGCCCCTGCAGCCGGGCGGATTCGGCAGCTTCGGAAACCGGCGCCTGAGCGTCATCAGCCAGGGCGCCTTCATCGAAAAAGGAACGGCTATTGAGGTTGCGGAAGTCCAGGGAAACCGTATAGTGGTTCATTCAGTTAACGGCTGAGAACGGGGCAGACGACCGTTCCGGCTGGGCCCGGCCTGCGATCAGGCCGGACGGAATTGGAAAGATATTATGGAATTGAACCTTGCACAGCAGCTGTTCTTTATCCTTCTGGGATCCGGCCTGGTTCTAATTGCCATCGAGATCTTCGTCCCGGGCGGCATCCTCGGAACCCTGGGTGCCATCGCGCTGGTGGGCGCCATCGTGATGGGATTCACAGCCTTTCCCGAAGCCGGGCCCATCATTGCGTTGGGAATCGTTCTTTTAACAGGCCTGGTCCTGGTGGTCTGGATACGGGTTTTCCCCCGCACCAGCCTCGGTAAAGCCATGACCGTAACCGGGGACCTTGCCAACGCCAAAGCCGCCCAGCCCGGCATCGAGGCCTTGACTGGGAAAACCGGTGAAACGGTCACCGATCTCCGCCCGGGCGGGTATGCCATGATTGACGGAAAACGCATGGATGTGGTAACCGACGGTCGCATGCTGGACCGCGGGCGGCAGATTAAAGTGGTGGAAGTGCGCGGCAACCGGATTGTCGTGAAAGAGGTCACCGACGTATAAACAACGGGCCGGTCAAACGGGCCGGTCAGGAACAGGAGAAACATCATGCAGGGATTCATTTCCATATTGCTGGTTATACTCGTCATCGCCGTTATTGCAATTATCGCAATTTTCCTCCACTTCCTCGGCGTGTGGATCCGGGCCTTGATGTCCGGTGCCAAGGTCGCCCTCTGGTCGCTGGTCGGCATGAAACTCCGGCGCATCCCCCCCGCCCTGATCGTCGATGCGCGTATCCGCATGATCAAGGCCGGCTTGCAGCTGACCACCGATGAACTGGAAGCGCACTTCCTGGCAGGCGGCAACGTGATCCGCGTGGTGGACGCCCTGATCGCCGCCGACAAGGCAAACATCGACCTCTCGTTCCAGCGCGCCGCCGCCATCGACCTGGCCGGGCGCGACGTGTTCGACGCCGTTAAAACCAGCGTCATTCCCAAGGTTATCGATTGCCCCGATCCCGCCAAGTCCACCGGCGTCCCCATGCTGGATGCGGTCGCCAAGGACGGTATCCGCCTCCTGGTCAAGGCCCGCGTGACCGTGCGCACCAACATCGAACGCCTCGTCGGTGGCGCCGGTGAGGAAACCATCATCGCTCGTGTCGGCCAGGGCATCGTCTCCGCCATCGGTTCGTCCCTGAGTTACAAGGATGTGCTGGAAAACCCCGACCACATCAGCCGGAAAGTGCTGGACAGCGGCCTGGATGCACAGACGGGTTACGAAATCGTTTCGATTGACATCGCCGACATCAGCGTGGCCGGCATCAGCGACGCCGCCAACGTGGGCGCCCTGCTGGAAACCGAGCGCGCCGAGGCCGACAAGAAGATGCGCCAGGCCGAGGCGGAAGGCCGCCGCGCCATGGCCGTCGCCCTCGAACAGGAAATGTTGGCCCGCGTGCAGGAAATGCAGGCCAAGGTGATTGAAGCCAAGGCCGAAGTGCCCAAGGCAATGGCCCAGGCCCTGCGCGAAGGCAAACTCGGTGTGATGGATTACTACCGGCTCCAGAACATCGAGGCGGACACCACCATGCGCAAATCCATCGCCGGTTCCGATGCCAACGAACATGCCGAGGACCGCCACTAGGATACCGCCATGTACCCGGTTGTAACCGCCGATATCAGCGATCTGTTCTTTCTGGTGATTGCCGTCGTGGCCATCATCGCACAGATCCGCAAGGCGGTTCGCCAGGCGCAGAACACAACCCCGGGCGGGACGGAACCATCCGACACCGACGAATTCGCAACCGAAACGGATGCGCAGGAACAGTTGCGCCGTTTCCTGAACTCGCTCAACGGAACGTCCCTGCCCAAACCTGCCCCTCCACGTCCACAGCAACGGCTGGCGCCGCCGCCAATCCCGAAATCGCGCACCGTCGCACAAACCCCGATACGCACGCCGGCAGCGGCTTACCGGCGGCAAACCATGCCCTCCCCCCGCCCCGTCAAAACGCAACGGCAACCGACCGGAACGGGTCACGTGTCGGCACCGGTCGCCGGTGTGGCCAGGGTCGCAACGGTGGCCCGGGTCGCCCGGGTCGCTCAAACGGCATCACACGATGCCTACCAGGTTATCCGACGCCACGCCGCCAATCGTCAGCCCACCACGGTACTCACCGGTCCGCAACGCAAGAAACAGCTGAAGCAGGCGATTCTCATGCGCGAGGTTCTCGGTCCGCCCCTCGCCTTCCGCCAACCGGCCAATCCATCCAATCCGGCGTATTGACGCAACGCCACCTGAACGTGCTCAACCCGCGCAACCACGTCAACCAGGGATGGGTCCCATGAAATTCGTCATCGCC
>Ga0156516_1052_pt1 | contig 11889 bp, 9 predicted proteins | sample RifOxyB3_FD_111911 | JGI IMG/M metagenome (GOLD analysis project Ga0156516, IMG submission 111911) | Lentisphaerae bacterium RIFOXYB12_FULL_60_10
ACTTGGCGGCGCGGAAGGCGGCCTGGAAAGGATAGGCCACCCGTTCCAGCCAGTTGCGGTCGCCGGTGAGGTAATAGGCGTAGGCGGCCGGGTTGTAGTCGGTGGACCGGTGGAACCCATGCACGCCGCTGAAGGCCGGGGTGATCCGCCACTCGAATTCCTTGAGCATGAAGGCGCGCACGGTTTCGTCGCGGGTGATTTCCCAGAACCAGAACATGCCTTCCCATGACGCATAGTCGCCGTAGCTGCAGACCTTGACCGGCGAGGCGATGGGCTTCGGATCGAGCATGCGGCCGAAGCGGCGGGACTTATCCATGAGCCCGTCGATGATTTTCCGGCATCCGGCGAGGTAGCGGGCATCCGGATTGAAATGATAGCACCAGGTGAGGTTGATCAGCGGCTGGCCGGCTTCACGCTGATCGGCGCTGATGATATCGAATCCTTCGGGATCCTCAATCCAGTGCAGGAGGTTCTCACAGATGCGCAGGGCGGTGTTCCGGTATTCCGCATCGCCGGTGAGCACGTAGGCGAACAGCAGTTCGGTAAACCACATGTGGGACGGGTAGGCGGCGCCGTCGTTGTGGTTCAGGCAATGCGATACCTGGCCGCCGTTCTGGAAGGTGTCGGTACTGTAGTCGACGAAGTCCACTTCCATGATGTGACGGGCCAGGTTCAGCCCGTACTCGGCGCATCCCCAGTTGCCGCTCCGCAGGTAGTTCTGGAAATACACCAGGCCGTGCATTTCCTCGTTGTTGCCGGCGCCCTTGTCGCCGAAACTCCACAGGCCCGACGCCGTGTGCGGCGCCACCTGGTCCATGGCGCCGAGCTGGCCGTAACTGACGCCGATCCAGGCATCCATGATCTTGCGCTCGAACAGGAAATGCTTGTCCGGCTCGAAGGCGGGCAGGCGGTGGATGGCGAAGACTTCGCAGCGGCGCACATGGTCGAGGTCGGGTGAGATTTCCAGCGTGGAGGCGGATGGCACGTGCGTGTGAACGCCGCCGAATTCCCAGGACAGGTAGGCGGTCTGCATGTCCTCGTCCGAAATGCCGGCGGGCAGGGGACCGACCCGGAACGCGTGGGACCGGCCGGCGCCCTGGGTGATGGCGAGGGGGCCCGCCCAGTCCGGCCAGAGATCGAGCCGGAAGGTGGAGCCGTCGACGGTGAGCGCCTTGGGATGCAGGGAAGTCATGGCCTCGATGGAGACCAGTGCGCCGCCTCTGGAACCCAGCAGTGCCAGGTAGGGCCAGACGCACTTGTTGCCGCCGGCCTGCAGGCGAAACTTGGGATCGCGCAGGAACCAGGGCTTGGTCTCCGGGGGGTCATGCAGGACTTCCGGGTTGCTTACGAAACAATCGGCCCGCGCATTGGCCTGGTGCGACGTGACGTAATGTTCCAGGTCGCCGGTGTCGGAGGCGACGATGCAGGGGTTCTCCTTCACGCGCAGGGCACGGGTCAGGTAATGGCGGGTCAGGTTGTTGGCGGTGAAACAGCGCGTGGCATCCGCCGGAAGGGTGGTGGGCAGGTGGACCTGCAGGGTCTGAATGGATATGCCGGGGATGTCGGTCTCGCGGTTGCGGAAGGCGTGCGTCACGCGGATGTCGGCCCGGCCGGCGAACAGTTCGAACCGGAGATAGTAATCCAGGAGGGCATGGCCATCGGCGGCGGCATGTTTGCCGTCCACGCGGATGACGGTACGGCAGGGATTGGCGTGTTCCAGGGTGATACGGCGGGGTCCTGCGCACAGCGAATAGGATTTTCCGGCGGCATCCTGGAAGGTGATGTCAAACTGGTCTGTTTGGACCAGGTCCTGGCCGCCGGTCTGCCAGCGGGTCACCACGGGACCGGGAGTAGCCGACACCCGGAGATTCATCAGGCCGTTGGTTGCCTCGATGACGTTGGATTCGGTGCGGGAGGTGATGTGATGGGCGGGTTGAGGCGCATTTTTGCCCTGTACGGGGGCGAGGCGGATTGCCTGGTTTCCGGAGGGGTCGAAAGTGACCGGCAGGTCCGCCAGCATCCATTGGATGGAACCGTCCGGCCAGCGGTTCAGCACGGTGAAGGCGGCGGGGATAAGCCGGCCGGTCCCGTCATGGGCGACGATTTCTCCGGGGTCTTTGAATATGCCTTTTGGCCAGGGGACACCGGTGGTCACCGGCTGGGCGTGGAGCGGGCGGTGAATGCGGTTGTGGATGTGGAGGGTTTGTTCGTTGAGATTCATGCGGGTTCTCCGTATCAATGCCGATTGGTGTTCGAAGCCGGAACATTACTTGCCACACGGGTTGCCTGTCGAATAGATTGCGCGGGTGTGGGGGGAGGGGCGGCGGAGGGGAAGTGTTCAGTTTTCAGAGGTCAGTATTCAGAGGAAAACGGGAAACCAGGGGACCGCTCACAGAGCGGTGCCACATGGTTTCGGATGTAGCCGCGCTCTATGAGCGCACCGGACACTGACTGGTGACTGGTTTTGGTAGAACGTGGAGGAATCGGATGAGCACGAAGAAAAAGCAGCAAGCGGTTCATGCCTGGTATGCGTTGCGGCGGACGTTGCCGACTTGGAGCTTCAAGAAGAATCTGCGCGAGCTGGAGGTGGCGCTTCCCCGGTATGGCGTCGACGAGGTGATCATCAAGGTGGACACCGAGGAATTCACGCACGGCCAGCCGCCCTACGGGTGGGTCAAGCGGTACCAGCCCCGGCTGTTCGAGATCAAGCGGGCCATGGACCGGCTCGGGATCCGGTTTTCCATCAACCCCTGGATTACGGTGGGGCATTGCGATCGCGGACGCGATGCGCGCAAGCAGGTTCCGGGATTGCGCACCGTGGTGGGGCATGACGGAACGGTCTGCACGTGTTGTGCCTGCCCGTTGTCTCCGGCCTGGCGGCGGCATGTGGCGAAAATCTGGCGGTTGTATGCGCAGGCCCGGCCCCACGTGATCTGGGTGGAGGATGACATCCGGACCTTCAACCATGCTCCGGCCCGGTTCGGGTGTTTCTGTCCGGACCACATGCGGGAATTTTCGAAGCGGGTCGGGCAGCCCGTGACCCGCGAGCAGTTGGTTGCCGCCATGCTCAAGCCGGGCGTTCCGCATCCCTGGCGCAAGGTCTATCTCGACATGCAGGCCGAATTCATGATCGAGACCGTGTCGTTCCTGTCGAAGGTGGTGCATGCCGTGTCGCCGGACACCCGCCTGGGGCTCATGTCCAGCGGACCGCGGGTGCATTGCCTGGAAGGGCGGCGCTGGAAGGAATTCGGGCTGGCCATGGCCGATGGTCAGCCCCTGTACAGCCGTCCGCCGATGGGCAACTACAACGAGGATTCCCTGCGCGGGTTCTACTACTCGCACGACTCCATCAAGATCACGCGGTCCTGCATGCCGGAACAGACGATCGAGCAGACCGAGGTGGAGAGTGTTCCTTTCACCCAGTATTCGAAGAGCGCCACGTTTACCTTCCTGGAGATGGCGGTTTCCTTTGCCTACGGGTCGCACGGGGTCACGATGAACCTGTTCGATCATGCCGGCACCCCGATGGAGGACGAGCCGGTGTTCGGCCGTATCCTGGCGGAAAAGAAGCCCTGGCTCAATGCCCTGGCCGAACGCGCCCAGGTGCCCGGCACCTACCGCGGGGTGCAATTGCTGCATCACGAGCGTTCCTCGTATGTCAAGCGGTTGCCGGCCAAGGCCCACTATTGGGGACTGATGGAAGACGGTTCGGAAGCCATGCAGGCGTTGGAAACGCATGGTATTGCCACGACCTATGAGGATTCAAACGTTGTGACGGCTACGGGGCAGACCCTGCGGGCTTACGGGGATGATGCGATCCGTGGCATGCTGAAGCAGGGCTTGCTGCTGGATGCCACGGCCGCCGGTGTACTGGTGGAACGCGGGTTCGGGCCGGACATCGGGATCAAGTCGGCGGACAAACCGGTGAATATCGATACGCTCGGCGCGTTTTCAGCCGAAGAGTTCAATTACCGATTGTTTGGCGGACATGACCGGGATTACCTCACGCTGACGATCCCCGGATTGGGCGGGCGGCCCAGCTTGAGCGTGATGAAGCCGGCGCCCGGCGCGAAGGTAGCGAGTTGGATCGTGGATCCGGATGCCCGGCGTCACCATCCCTGCATGATCGCCTTCCGCAACCGGATGGGGGGACGGGTGGTGGTGCATGGTTTGGATTGGGCGTCGGCCTATGGCGTGGCGTTCAATCATACGTTCCGCCGCCGGCAGTTGCAGGGTGCGGTGCGCTGGCTGGCGGGGGGACGGGTCCCCTTGCAGGTTAACGGCGGCGTGTACCCGCTTGCTTTCCGCAAGGACACGGAGGCGTTCACGCTGGTGGGACTATTCAACCTGACGTTGGATGCCTGGCCGGAAGTCGAGTTCACGCTGGCCGACCGGCGAAAGGTTCGGCGCATCGAGGTGCTCGATGCCGCGGGCAAATGGCGGCAGACATCGGATACAACGGTGACCCGGCGCGGGGCATGCCAGGTCCTGCAGTGCCGGCGTCTGGTGCCCCATGATCAACCGCTGATGGCAACGATATGGTGGGCATGATGGATACGACCTGTTCAAAAAAAGAAGCGAAGACCTTGCGGGATCTGGCGAAGCGGGTGGCGGCTGTCGCCGCTGAACCGGAGCAGGAGGTGAAAGCCGATCACTGGAGGCGACATAACGGACTGGAGCGGGTCCGGCCGATGGTCCTGATCTTTCCGGAAGGTTCGTGGCGTGAAATGCTGCCGGACACCCAGCTCACCGGTACGTCCGAGTTTGCACGTCGGCTGGAGCGGGATTTCCGGGTTCGACTGTACTATGCGGAGCATCTTCCGGATGACAATGTGATCGAGGCGGTTGTCGGGACCCCGATCATCAACTGGGATACCGGGTGGGGGTTGCAGGGGGAGACGAAGCGGCCCGCGGCGGCAACGGGCGCCTACCATATTGAACCGGTCATCCGGTCGGAAGCGGATGTGGACCGGTTGGTGTTGCCGCAGCTCCGTGTCGATTGGGATGAGACCGCCCGGATCGAGGCGGTCATGCATGAACTCTTTGATGGAATCCTGGCTGTGGAACGGCGCGGGGCCGGCAACTACGGGATTGCGCCCCTCGACCACTATGCCACGCTGCGGGGAATCGACAACCTGTTCATGGATCTTCTGGATCATCCTGAAATGGTCCACCGGGCGGTACGCCGGATCGTGGACGGCCATATCGGGATGGCCAAGGCGTTCGAGGAGATGGGGGTCTTCAGGTTGTGCAATCGAAACCAATACGTGGGGTCGGGCGGAACCTCTTATTCAACGGAGCTTCCAGGCCCGGATTATGACGGGAAGCGTGTCCGGCCCATGGATCTCTGGGGATTTGCCACCGCCCAGATATTCTCTGAAGTTTCGCCGGAGATGCACGAGGAGTTTGCGCTTCAGCATGAGAAGCGGTTTCTGGAATTGTTCGGGTTGAATTGTTACGGATGCTGTGAACCCCTGCATCTCAAGCTGGATGCGATCTTCCGGCATGTCCCCCGTCTTCGCCGGGTTTCCATTTCCCCCTGGGCCAACGTGGCGATGTCGGCGGAGAAGCTGGGGAACCGGTGCATCTTCAGCTGGAAACCGAATCCGGCCATCGTGGCGGGCGAGGTCTGGGATCCCGGCCGCGTGCGCGCCATCCTGACGGAATTTTGCGAACAGACGCGCGACTGCGTGGTGGAGATGATCCTCAAGGACACGCATACCTGCCGGAACCATCCCGAGCGCATGTGGGACTGGGTGCGGATTGCACGGGAAGTGGCGGAACAATTTTGAAGCTGCGCGACGGGTTCCGGCTGCCGGTGGCGTGACGGGTACGGGTTAGCCGTTGTTTCCCCGCCGGGCCAGCAACTCGTCATAGTCGGAGCAATACGGTTTACGCCCGCAGGCGGTGCATTCCGTCCCCATCCAGATGCCGTCGAACTGGTCCATGACCGCCTGTACGAGGATGGGGTCTTCCGTCAGGAAGCCCGACTCGAAATTGCGGTTCCGGTTGCTCTTGGCGCCCATGCCGGCGCCGGTCAGGTTGGCGCTCCCGCTATAGGCGAATTGTCCGTCCACGACCACGCATTTGAAGTGTACACGGGGGCAGCGGATACGTTCCATGCCGTCGATCAGGTTCGGGTAGCGGTCGAAATCCTTCCGGAAGGCGGGGCCGGGTTCCCCGGCATGGAGAAGCCGGACCGCGACACCCCGGTTGACCAGTGTGGAAAGGATGGCGAGAAACGGCACCATGCGTTTGCCGCGGCTGACATGCAGATCCTTCAGGTCGGAGGTGGCCAGCCAGAGGAACTTCACGGCTGCCGGGATCCGGTCAATGATTACCCGGTCATAAATCTGCCGATTGGTGATGAATTCGGCAACCGGCATAACGGGGGCTCCTTGTGTTCATGATGCGTCGGCGGTTGGACGGGATGCGGGAATATACTTATCCCCACTACGGGGTGCAATCCGCATCATACGTGATGACGGCCCCGCCTGGACCAAGACCTATCAGCCTGTACGCATACGATTCGCTGGGTAACCAGATTCGTTCCGGCCAGGATATCAACCGTAACGACACCCTCGATCTGGCTTCCATAGGCGTATAAGCATATAAGGGGACGTTCTAGGCAACATATTGGCATAGTGCTACTAACAATGTAATCGACACACATCTGACTACCTTACGCTCCAACCGCTACGACAACTTCAGTAAATGGCAATTTATGCGACCAGGCGGGGACGGTCATTCAGATCGCGGACGATACGGGTAATATCGTCAATCAATATCAATATGATGTCTGGGGCAATGTGCAGTGGAACTCGACGAACACCTTTGAAACGGTTGAGAACCGTTATCTCTTCCAAGGGCGCGAATGGGACCCGGTTGGCAAACACTACTATTACCGGCATCGCATATATCTTCCCGACCAGCGAAAATTCGATGGGCCAGACATTAATCTCGCTGCCGGTATTCTTGGTGAAACCGAAGGTTTTGGCTCAGACGTCTTCTGCCGCAATGACCCAGTGAATTTGCCGTTTACCCAAGCGGGTGCGTTCGTTGATGGGTACGTTTAATGTCCTTAATCGTTAAATGGATGTAGATCTGTGTGGATGATATCTTGCTGTGACCCAACATTTCCTGTACATGGCGAAGACTCGCTCCATTCTGAATGAGATGCGTTGCAAATGCATGACGAAATGAATGGGGGGTGATTTGTTGTGCCCCGAGACCTGCACGGGCTGCGTATTTCTGTATAATCAGCAGCAATGCGTTTTTTGAAAATGGACAACCTTTTGAACTCAGAAATAGATTTCGGATTGAAGGTGCAGTGACAGCCAGCCGGGGCCGGGCGAGCGTCAAATACTGTTTAACAAACAAACGGGCCATTCGCCCGATTGGAACGACTCGGTCTTTGTTCCCTTTGCCTGCCCAGACCGAAACCCAACCTTCCTCCAGATTTAATGCGTCCGTTGTAAGGGCAATCAACTCGCTTTTCCTTAATCCGCAGGAATAGAGAACTTCCAGGATTGCCCGGTCGCGTAACCCAAGGATGGTGTCAATCACCGGTTGACCAAGAATAGCGCGCATGGCCGGTCGGGATAAAGGGGGTTTGGGCAGGGGCTTCGATTCGCGGGCGTACCGGATGCCGGTAGTCGGATTACAGGCCGTGATGTCCCGAAAGGCGAGATATCGGAAGAAGCTTATGACAACCGCCAAGTATTGGTTATGAACCGAAGCGCCGTGCCGGGGATGCCTGTGGGTGATCCCGGTAAGCAGATGTTCCCGATATGCAAGGATGGTTGACCGCGTAATCTTGCAACAAGCGGTGATCCCCTGTGAGCGTGTGAAACTGAAAAACGTGCATAACCGGGAGATGTGGGTAAGGATGGTTCGTTCACTTCGATTCAGCAGGCGAAGGTGTTCACGGTAGGCGACAAGCCTTTCTTGCGTGTCGGGGTCAAATCCCGCATCCCTGGGTATAAAACCGTAGCCCGAACGGCCGCTAGCAGATGAACACTGCAGGACGGATATGGTATGGTTCCCGGGTGTCAACGCGGGCGTTCTTGTCCAGGAAATGAAGCGAACTCTTTAGCTGGTGGGTCCACATCCGGTTTAATCCCCTTATATACCGTTCCCGTGGATGTTTGGCGGTATGGGTGCGTTGCATATCGTATGGTGCCACACGGGTATAGATCTGGGTTGTGGAAATATCGGAGTGTCCCAGTAATTCCTTTATTTGGAAGATGCCGGCACCCCGTAAAAGCATGTGGGTGGCGCAGGTGTGGCGAAGTGCGTGAGGCGTGATGTTTTTCTGAATTGCAAGCGTTGAACACGATCGTTTAACCAGATCCAACACTTTGAATTGTCTCATTCGATCGCCCCGAATGGTTAAGAATAACGGGTTTCCGGAATCGAGTTGTTCGGAAACGGCCTTGCGGTATTTAAGGAGTTGGCGGATACCGGTGAGAGTTCCCGGCCCTAAAGGGACGGATCGATCCTTGCCTCCCTTGCCATGCTGTATTCGAAGGATACCCTGAGAGAAGTCGACATCGCCGATATTTAAATTGCACAATTCCGAAACCCGCACACCGGTGGCGTAGAGGACCTCAATGATTAGCCGGTTCTGGAAAAGAACGGGAGAATTACCGCCGGAAATGCGGATCAATCGCATGACTTCCGCGTAGGTTAGAATATCACGCGGCAAGGTGATGGGTGGGATGGGGAAAACAAAACCTGTGAAGGGGTCCCGGGGGAGTATTTCTAATTCGACCATAAAACGGAAGAAGGCCCGAAGTCCCCGCATGCGTGTTATTATGCTTTTTATCTGGTAACGCCCGGAATTGACCGTGGACTGTTCCCAAGCTTCAAGGTCTTTAGGCTGGATGGATATGAGCCCGGTTTTGTGATGGTGCCCGGCGTATCGGACGAAATCACGAGCTTCGTAAAGGTATCGTTCGATGGTTGGTTTTGCATAGAACAATGCCTGAAGGTATCGATGATAAGATGCCAGAAGGTCTATCATGTGTTTGCACGGGTTCATGATTGTCCCATAGTTGGTGGAGCGTTAACGTTAGGTCTGAGGGCTGTTATAAAATCCGGGCAATAGGGTGAAGTAACCGTGCGGATATGCGGATGTTTAGTCCGGCAATCTGTTGTTTCCGCCCATAATCCCATTATAAGGAGAGGTGAGTAAATGGGGGGTTGCGCCATAATTGATGTTACCGAAGGAGGAGGTACATCAACCTATGGTCAGTCAATCGAAACGGGAATATCTGGCGCGGATCAAGGATCGGTATCGGCATGCGAATCGGAAGGGCAAATCGAGCATTTTGGAGGAGTTTTGTGCGGTATGCGGACTATACCAGAATATTACCTAGAACGTCCCCATTCCCACACCATGACACCGCCAGAGGTTAGTGTTCAGTATTCGGTTTTCAGATCTGGAAAATGAAAAGACTTCTTCATTATCCAGAAAACTGATATAGTCAACTCATGAAAACGGTTTACATAGAGACGTCTATAGCCAGTTATCTGACTGCGTTACCGGCAAGGGACTTAATCGTGGCTGCTTGGCAGAATGCAACCAGTGTCTGGTGGGAAAGACGTCGTCACGGCTATGAACTCTATACATCGCAACTGGTTGTCGACGAGGTTAGTCAAGGAGATCCTGAAGCGGCGAAGCGACGCATGGCAAGCCTCGCTGATATTCCGCACTTAACGATGCCCGATCCCGTTATCACGCTTGCGCAGGCATTATTAAAAGAGGGGGCGTTGCCCCAAAAGGCAACCAGTGATGCGCTCCATGTTGCGGTTACGGCCTATCACGGCGTCGATTATTTGCTCACATGGAATTGCCGGCATATTGATAATGCCGAGATGAAGCCTCTCATGCGAAGCGTATGTGTGGTTCACGGGTATACGTGTCCGGAAATATGTACTCCGCTGGAGCTGATGGGAGAAGAATATGAAAGATGACATCATGCAGGAAGTCTGGAAGGCGAAGGATGCGATATCCGCTCGTTACCAGTATGACCTGAAAACTTTGGTCGATCATTTGCGGGCAAAGGAAAAAACTTCAGCATATCGTGTCGTAAACCTCCATGCTAAACGACAGGTGCAACATCCGGCTTGATACATGGAATTTCAAGCTACATTTCAACCGACAAGTTGAAGGATAAAGGTAAGATAAAGTATAAAGGGGACGTTCTAGTTAAATAATTGATCATCAATATTACCTAGAACGTCCCCATTCCCTGCGAACTGCGGCGGGGTTTCCAGTATGGCCTGAGTGAAGTATAAGGCGCCGGAGGTCGTGCAACCGCCGGGACTGCATGAACCGTCCCGGCGGGTTGAACACGATGCGGGTTGTTACCCGATTGCGTCGTGGCCGGTTTCGCCGGTGCGGATGCGGATGCAGTCCGTGAGATCGGAGATGAAGATCTTGCCGTCGCCGATCTTGCCGGTGCGGGCGCCCTTGATCAGGGCGTCCACGGTGGGCTTGACGAAGGCCTCGTTCACGGCGATCTCGATCCGCACCTTCTTGAGCAGGTTGACCTCCACGTCCGCCCCGCGGTAGGTTTCGTGGTAGCCCTTCTGCTGGCCGCAGCCCAGCGCATTGGTGACGGACAGCTTGAACACTTCCGCCTCGTACAGCGCCTGTTTGACCGCGTTCAGTCGTTCCGGTTGTATGTAAGCTACGATGAGTTTCATGATGGTTCTCCTGGTGGTTGCAATTTACTGGCTGGTGAAGATCTGGAATCCGCTGTAGGCCTCCATGCCGTGTTCGCCGATGTCGAGCCCGCGCAATTCCTCCTCCTCGCTCACGCGGATCCCCAGGGTGGCTTTCATCAGGCCGAAAATGACGAAGGCGCTGACCAGGCAGAATGCCCCGTATGACACGACGCCCAGCGCCTGGATGGCCAGCGACTTGCCCGGTGCGAACAGGCCCACGGCCAGCGTTCCCCAGACGCCGCAGACCAGGTGGACCGACAGGGCACCCACCGGGTCGTCCAGGCGAATCCGGTCGAACCCGAGTACCGACAGCACCACCAGGATGCCCGAGACGCCGCCGATCAGGATCGTGACGGGAATCGAAACGATGTCGGCGCCGGCGGTGATGCCCACCAGTCCCGCCAGGCATCCGTTGAGAATCATGGAAAGATCGGGTTTCTTCTGGATGATCCAGGATGTCAGCATGGCGGTGATGATGCCCGCGCCCGCCGAGAGGGACGTGGTGACCAGCACGTAGGAAACCGCGCCGGGATCCGCCGACAGCACAGATCCGCCGTTGAATCCGAACCATCCGAGCCACAGCAGGAACACGCCGATGGTGGCCAGTGGGAGGTTATGTCCCATGATCGGTTTGATCCGGCCGTTGACGTACTTGCCCAGGCGGGGTCCCAGCAGGATTACGCCGGCCAGCGCCGCCCAGCCGCCCACGGAGTGGACGAGGGTTGATCCGGCGAAATCGTGGAAACCCAGGTCATTCAGCCAGCCGCCGCCCCATTTCCAGGAGCCGGCCAGCGGGTAGACCAGGGCGACATAAATGGCGGTAAAGATCATGTAGGCGCTGAGCTTGATCCGTTCCGCCACGGCGCCGGACACGATGGTGGCGGCCGTGGCCGCGAACATCCCCTGGAACAGGAAATCCGTCCAGTAGGTGTATCCGGGATTGTAGGCGCTGGTTGTGCCGCCTTCGGGCAGGTGTAGGCCCCATCCGCCGAAACCGACCACGTGGCCGGACAGCCAGTGGTCGCCGGGATACATGAGGTTGAACCCGACCAGGGCGAATGTCAGCAGGCCGATCGCGGGCGTAACCGTGTTCTTGAACAGGATATTCACCGTGTTCTTGGCGCGGGTCAGGCCGGTTTCAACCGTGGCAAATCC
>Ga0156516_1010_pt1 | contig 11871 bp, 9 predicted proteins | sample RifOxyB3_FD_111911 | JGI IMG/M metagenome (GOLD analysis project Ga0156516, IMG submission 111911) | Lentisphaerae bacterium RIFOXYB12_FULL_60_10
CGTTGACTGTCGGCGGTCATGAAAGCGTTCCTTGATTGAATGTCCATTGCTGGTTGATATGCAGGGATTGTCCCGGTGGCAACCGGGTTTGGATGCCGAACAGTTCGAGTGATAGGGAGGCATCGCGGCGGTTCCAATCCAGCAGGGTTTTAGCAACCTGTGGCCGGTCAAATTGCATGACGAGACGGGACGTGCCCCGGATCAGCGCCCATTCGCCCGCCGGGGTTTCGTCACGTTCGAACCAGGTGGATCCGGCCAGCATTTCGGTTTGTTCCCAGGGCGCAAGGGATCGACGGGTTCCGTCCGGATTCCGCATCTGGATGGATACCGCGTCCCAGGTGGCAGGATCGAATACCGGATGGACGCGTAGCATGCAATCCCGGGGTTGTTCTCCGGGATTCGTAAGGGTTGATTCAATATGCAGGATGGCCCCGCCGGGTGATGTTTCGAGGCGATACGCGCGGTCCAAACGCAGCCCGTTACCCAGCATTGCCGACAGGGTGACCGTCTGGCCATCGCGCCGTGACTGGTAGGATTCCGACCAGCCCGGAGAACGCCAGGCACGTTCGGAATATTCCTCATATCCGCCGGCCAGGGGGGTGTCACCATCCAGCGGTTGTGGTGCTCGTAGCCATTCCTGTCCGGTGGCATCCCGCAGGCTGACCAGGCGGCCTCCCAGTGCGGGGGCGATGCGGACGGTGATACCGCCGGCCTGGAGTGTTTCCAGGGGATGGGGTGCGAGGAGGCGCTGGGCCTGTTCGATGGAGGGGCCGGATTCGCGGAGTCCGCGTGCGCCATGGGTGTAGGCCTGCGCCAGGAACCGGGTGGCCTGATCGCGCACAGCCGGATCGGCGGGTTCAATGGTCCGGTCGGTTATCCGGTAGATCAGGTTGGGTTTCCAGGTAAGGTAATCGACGGGGAGTCGTGCGGTCCGGACCCGGTCGAGGAATTCCGGCTGGTCGGCCACCAGGCGTTCCGCCTCATCGAACAAGGCACGGGCGCGCTCCATCCATTCCGGGGTGAAGGCGGGTTGCATCAAAGGCTGGTACAGGGTGGCATGCCAGTCGGTGTTTTTCCGCGGGTAGTCCTGCAGGTGATCGAGGTAATAGCGGATCGGTTCAGCGGCAGGTCCGTAATAAAGGCGGCAGAATTCATCGACGATACCCCACCCGTCCCGGGTGGGGTCCCAAAGCAGGCGGCTGATCAGGTAGCCGCGCAATTCGACCATGTCGCCCGGTCCCTTGGTCGGGGAGGCATCCAGTTGGGCAAAATAGCCCCGAACCCGGTTGGCGGCCAGGAAGGCAATATCAATGGTGATGCGGTCCAGGTTGGGGTAGGGCTGGAAGTAGAAACTGAAATTGTTGTGATAATCCCAGATGAAAATCGTGGGGGCAATCAGACTCCATTGCCGGAGGATTTCGACGAATGGACGATTGTGTTCGCAGCGTTCCAGGGGATGGCTGTCGCATCCTCCCATGTTGCACAGGCGGATGATGACGTTGGCACGAGGGCGGATGGTACGGGGGGGGCGGACACTGTAGGTGTAGGCGAGGGTGTCGAACCAGATGGATGGAAACTCCTTTTCAAGCCGTTCCGCCACCGCATTGACGAATGTGAGCAGGGTACCGCTGGGGCTTCCTTCCGCTTCATCCACCGTGCTGCATACCGGACAAGTACACCAGCCGTTCCAGTCCATTTGTGAAAGGGTCATGACGGCGGCCTCGGGATGGGCCTGGAGAATTTTCCGGCAGGCATCGGTAGCCAGGTCCAGGACATCAGGATTGGTCAGGCACAACTGGCCCCCAGCATGGCACCGGACCCCGTTGATTTCCGAGAAATATTCAGGGTGCTTGTCGAAATGGACGGCGGGAGGAACGAGGGCAAAGAAATTGTGGACGAAGTGCCGGGCATACACCCATCGGCCACCATGCGTTTCGTCCAGGTCCTGGAGGGCTCCATTGGCACGGTTGGCCACGGACCACTCGGTTTCGGTCAGCATATGCGAATGCGGCTCCCGGCAGAGCAGGGCCGGGGCATAAACCACCTGGAGGTGCGGCACGTCGACCACCTCGCGTTTGGGGAGATGGGGCACGCCGGGCGCCAACCAGCGGCAATCCAGCACCCGTTCGAGGAATTCATACACGGCATAGAGGGTGCCGCGGGGGGTCTGCCCCGCCAGGATGACGTTTTCGTCAATGACCCGGAGGAGAATGCCGTCGGTCTCCAGGCGGTTCCAGTCGAAAGAACCCAGGAGTTTATCCACCTCCGATGACCGGCCGATGTAAAGGGCTGGGCCATGCCGGTTGCGTCCGGCAACCGGGAATTCGGCGCCGGTCACCTGCTGGAGATAGTGCTTGAGGCGTTCGGCTGCGTGGTGTTCCGCTGTGGGTGCGTTTTTGCGCACCACGATCGTTGCGAGGGCCTGACCATTTTCGGCAATTCTCAGAAGGGGCATGATGGGCAGCCGTTGCCGGCTATTTTCCTTTCCTTGTCCCTGTCAACGGATGTTGCAACTCCGGTTTGTTTGTGTCTGTTGGATGCGTGCCTGTCATCAACAGGCGGATTGATACCGGATGACCGGTGGCATGGCAAGCCGGGATCCGGCATCAGATGCCGATTCGTACCGGCGGCAGGATACCGGGTTCATCCCGGGGCGTGGTTTCAGGTTCCGATGGATCCGGGGCGGGCTCGTGCAAGTCGGCATCAACTTCATCGGGTTCCGGGTCCGGTGCCCGGATGTCGTCGGCATTCCCGGCTTTGCCGTCCGGCCCGCAGGAAAAAATGGTAACGGTGTCGCCCGTCCGTTGGTACCGGTAATGCGTACGCCAGGCGTCGGGTTTCACCAGGTTGACATAGGGACCCCGCCATCCGGGCAAGCCGGGATCGCGTACCAGGGCCAGCAGTCCCTCGCGGTTGTGGGGATACCGGCCGCAATCCCGTCGGAAACGCTCCACCGCGATACGCAGGGCGGTCAGTTCATCAAATGTGCGAAGGGTGGGGGATGCACGCGTGGTTCCATGCCGTTCAGGTTTGTTGATGCTGCTGACGAGCATGCCGCCCACCATGAGCATGGCGAAGACCACGGCCACCAGGGTGACCGGGTGGCGGCCGGGGGCAAAACGGAATCCCCCCATGGCCTGGCGCTGGCGTTCAGCGGCGCGGGCAATGCGTTCTTTTGCCTTGAGACGTTGCAGGGCGGGCAGGTGCCGGATTGAATCCGGCACCTGCATGGTCTTGCGGCAATGCGGACAGAAGACCTGCGGGTCAGGCCCGAATTCCTGCCGGCAATATGGACAGCGGAATTTCAAGGTGGAGGTCAGGGATCGGTGTTTTCGAGATCCATGGTGCCGGGCCGGATCCGCCGGTAATAGCAATTACGGGGCTGGCCGGCGCGATTTTTTGTGTGGCAGATGGCGCCACGGCGGGGGCGGACACGGTACAGCAGGGAGTTTTGCTCGCAATTCACGCGCGCCTCGATGAGTTCAAAGGTTTCACCGGAGGTCTTACCCTTTTCCCACAATTCGTTGCGTGAGGTGCTCCAGAGAACCAGCGTGCCGGTTTCCACGGTCATGCGGAACGCCTTTTCGTTGGTGTAAGCCACCAGGATCACTTCCTGGGTATCGGCATGTTGAATCGCAACCGGGATGACATCCGGACAGCGGGTTGCAATGGTTGCGATTTTGTTAAAATCCAGCATTAACTGGTTTCCCTCTTCCAGCGGCTTCATCGTGTAAGGGCTCCTTGTGAACGGTTGGACGCCACCTTACAGGAGGGCGGGGGTGGAATACAAGGCATGAGCACGACGCGGGCGGGCAGTGGGCGGGCAGCCGTCATTCAGGTTTTTTGGCCGGTGGATCGGGTAAAAAGGTTATCGCGGCGGAATTGATGCAATAGCGCAAGCCGGTCGGGGCCGGACCGTCGTTGAAAACATGCCCCAGATGGCCGCCGCATCGGCGGCATATCACTTCCGTGCGCACCATGCCATGACTGTTGTCAGGTTTTTCGATAATCCGGTCGGATGCGGTTGGTTGGAAATAACTTGGCCAGCCGCATCCGGAGTCAAACTTGGCATCCGAACGAAAGAGGTCGAGCCCGCAGCCTGCACAATGGTACACGCCGTCCACGTGGTGGTTGTGGTAGGCGCCGGAAAAAGGCCGTTCCGTACCCCGCTTTCGGAGAATGTCATATTGAATGGGGGTCAGTTGCCGTCGCCATTCATCTTCGGATTTGCTGATTTTGTCACTGGTACTCATGGTTATGCTTTCTGAATTTACGGAGTCGTGGTTGTCGGAAACTGAACACCCGCTGGCTAGGGCAAGAACAACCACAATCACGAACCCAACATAGCCCGGTGGCGGTAAATCCTTCATTTGACATTTACTTATGCATATCGCGTGCCAGGCTGAAAACGCCCCGGAAACGTCAATCCGGAGTGTGTCGGATCGGATTTGAGACAGGGGGATCGATCCATGAGACAGGTTGTGGTGAACTTGACGCTGGCGAATAGTCCGGAGTAGGGTGCTGGCGCAACACAACCGGAGGGGTCATGAATTTCGGGGATCGACGTATCTGCTACAACAATTTTGCCGGGCATCTGTTGAATGCCTACAATCCCAATTTTATGCGGCCGGAACTGGGCGGCGCCTGGGAAACGGCTGACTGGCGGCGATGGATCGATATGCTGGCATCGTTCGGATTCAACGTGTATGAATTCTGGCTGGAACCCTTCTGGTTCTGTCGATCCACTGTTACTTCCGAACGGGGTCGTTCCTTTGCCCGGATGATGAATGCCGTCTGTGATCATGCCCATACCCGCGGGGTGAAGGTTGAAATGCTGGTTTCACTGGCTACGGTTGGTCCGGATTGGCGGACCTTGTGCCCGAATCGTCCGGACGAATGGCGTGAAATACGCTGGTTGTGGGATTCCTGGACCCGTGCGCTGCCGGGAGTGGATGTCGTGGGGATCTTTCCCGGTGATCCGGGCGGTTGTTCGCTCAACGGTTGCACCGCTGAAACCTACATTGACCGATCGGTGGAAATATCGGGCCTGATCAAGAAGAATATCCCGGCTGCGGAAATCGAGTTCGGCACCTGGGGTCCACCCTTCTTTGCATGGGGCAACTTGCAGGGGCCGGATGGCTGGAATAACGAATTCATCCCGGGATACCAGCATACCGCCTGGACTTTTGATCCTGCCCGGGCCGAGCGCAGTATGCGGCATCTGCTGAAGCGGTTGCCGGATTTTCCTCCTGAAACGGCGGTGGCCATCAATTTGGGGTTCAATCCGGACGGGAAATCCGACGGTCCCGATACCGCCATTCCCTGGGCCCGGGAAATCGTGAAAACGAACCGGATATTTACCTGGGATTTCAGCCTGACCGAGGGGGAAAACGCGATTCTCCCGCATTACCGTTTCCGCCGCCTGTTCGAACAACGTCGGCGGGAACGCGATGCGGCCCCGTATGCGGGCGGCATCTGTTTTACCATGACGCCCGGGTTGAACCAGTTGTCCCTCTGGGAATCAGCACAATCCTTCCTTCAACCGGATGCCGATCCTGACCGCCTTGCCGAAGCATTCTATGTGCGGTTGTTCGGGCCGGAGGGGAGGGGACTGGTCTCCCTGCTTCCCCTGTTTGAAGTGGTGCCGGACTGGGGTAACCTGACAGGCATCGAATACCATCGTGAGCCTTTTCACCAGGCGATGCGGGAATTGTCCGGCCGGCTGGAAGCCCTGGCTGGCCGGGAAAACCATGCGATTCCATTCCTCCCGGACGTTGACACCTACCGGCGGGAACTCCTCTGGTTTGCACGATGGTTCGAATCGGTTTCCGGCCTGTCGCCGGACTATGATTCGTTGTATCAAGCGTATTGGAACCGTGTCTACAGCGTGTATGACCGGCTTCCGGTCCATGTGGATCCACGTCCCCGAAACGCGACCACCAACCTGGTTCAATTTTTCAAGGAGCGCCGATGATTCAGGAAACGACCCCCCGTAAACGGTACCGGTTGATCAGTTGCGAGATATTTTATCGGGAGATCTGCTCGCTGATTGCCAACAGCCCGGTACGATGTGATGTGGAATTTCTGCCCAAGGGATTGCACGACCTGGGCGTGGAAAAAATGCGGCCGCGCATCCAGGAACGAATCGATGCCGTCACCCCCGATATGGCGGACCATATCCTGATGGGGTATGGGCTATGTAACAACGGGATTGTCGGCCTGACCGCCGGGCAGATCCCGCTGGTGGTGCCCCGGGCCCATGACTGCATCACACTGTTCCTGGGAGACCGTGCCCGGTACCGGACCTGTTTCGAGGCCCATCCCGGCACCTACTACCTGACGAGCGGCTGGCTGGAACGGAACGATTCGGAAAGCGCCGGAGACGAGACCGTCTCGCAAAAACTCGGATTGTTCCTGCAGTATGAGGAACTGGTGCAGAAATACGGTGAGGACAATGCCCGCTACATCATGGAGACCATGGGTGATGCCGTGGCGCATTATGACCGGGTGGCCTACATCAACATGGGGCTGGCATGTGAAACTTGTTTCCGGGACGAGGCGCGCGCCATCGCCGCCAAGCGGGGCTGGTCCTTCGATGAACTCGCGGGATCGATGGATCTGCTGCGCAAGCTGGTCTACGGCGACTGGGATTCGTCGTTTCTTATCGTTCCGCCCGGTGGCCGTATCGCGGCTGCATATGATGACGGTGTGATCCGGGTCGATGGACCGAAGTGATCAGGGTACGACCATCTGCAGCGCCCGCAGCGTATAGGCGGTTACCAGCACCTTGTCGCCTTCCCAGTATCGGTTGATGTCGTTGATCCAGTATCCGGCGCCGGTCTCCGGCTCGATTTTCTGGAGCGCGATCAACTTGCGCGTCAGGTCGGCCCGCCAGTCGACTGGTTCACCCGACGGACGGGGAATGAAGTCCTGCCCGGCGGCGTTCAACGCCTTGCTGAGGACGTTGAAGAAAAAGAAGAGACCATCCTGACCCATGCCGGGATTCTCATCCAGGGACCAGTGCCGCCCCGCCCAGTCCAGTGCCGAACGGATACGGACGTCGTCCCGGTTCACCTGGGCATAGATCAGGGCCAGGAGTCCCGCATACGTGATGCTTCCGTAGGACCGGAATACAACGACCCCCTGCTGGTTGGTGACGGTTCCCGCCTTCGGGTCGGCGGGGTTGTAAACGAAGCCGCCGGCCTCGTTGGTGCCGGCTGCCGGCTTGTTCTGGAGCCGTTCGATGTATTTAACGGTCTCGGCCCAGTTGATGTCCACCTTGGCGTCTCCGGCAGGCCGCAAATCCTCGACATCCTGGGTGACCCGCATGGCTTCGGCAGAATAGTAGGTGTTCAAAAGGTCGGTGTAGGCGCGCTGGGTCTGGCGGTCGTAACCGAATCCGCCCCGGTATTCGTCATCGCCGAAATGCTGGTTGCCGGCGATGAAGGCGCGGGCTTTCTGGATGACCTCGACCAGGTCTTTTCGCCCGGTGGCGTGCAATACCGTCATGCAAATGGCCGTGTTGTAGTTGCTGAGTCCACCACCCTTGCGGTTCGGTACGGGGCGGTAGATTCCACCGTCCGGTTGCACGAAGCTCCGGAGGAAGGAAACGGCGCGATTGATCCGATCCTCCTTGCCGGGATAATCCGACTGGATAAACGGCCAGATCGCCAGGGCGGTCAATGCCGGGAAATTCGTATCGGACCAGGATCCGTCGGGGCGTTGGAGCGCGGCCAGCCAGTCGAGCCCGCGTTTCATGGATGCCGAGGCTTCCTGGCGGAGCGAGAGCCCCAGTTGGCCGGAGGCTTTCAAGGATGAGGTCAGTTGTACGGGACTGTCCGGGGTTTGCGCCGGCGCCGGGGTATGGAGCACCATCAACAAGACGGCCGGGATGAGGATGAAGCGGATGTGGATCAGTCGCATGATATGACTCCTTGTGCCGGGGATGTCCCGTGAATGTGTATCCGGTTGATCCCCGCTTGATAAACGTTCATGGCAACCATAGTATTAGGACTTGAGGGAACTGTCATGCGAAACCTGTACGGGATATGGTGTGTCATAATGGGCCTGGGATTGATGACGGGATCCGGATGTCGGGCCGGGGATGAGGCCGCTGACGGATCACGGCGGGAGGAGCCAACCATGGTATCAACCAATCGCGAGTCGAAAACCATTGATGAACAGCCCAGCGGGAAATGGTCTCCCGGTCTGACGGCGGAAGAAAAAGCCACCCTGTTTGCCATTGCCGGTGATACGCTGGCGTGGTGCGTGGCGGGCGGTCGTGAACCGTTTTCGTTCGACGGTTATGCGATTACCGACCGCTTGAAGGTGCCCATGGCCACGTTTGTAACCTTGAAGGTCCGGCAGCATGATGCACTGCGCGGATGCATCGGTTCCCTGGCCCCCGAGGCTCCATTGTATGAGTCGGTGCATGACAACGCCGTCAATGCGGCGCTTCGCGACAATCGCTTTCCCCGGGTTACGGAAGCCGAGTTGCCGGGACTGGTGGTTCATGTGTCGATTCTCAGCCCGATCACCGCAATCCCGGGCCCGGAATCCTTTCTGGTGGGGGAGCATGGCATCATCATTGAGAAGGGATACCGGCGGGCCGTTTATCTCCCTGAAGTGGCCACTGAACAGCACTGGACGCGTGAACAGACCTTGTCGTCATTATGTCAGAAGGCCGGCCTCGGACCTGACGACTGGAAGCGCGGTGCAACCTTCAAGGTGTTTTCCAGCGTCGTATTGAGTGTTGAGTAGCCGTTATGGCCGGAAACACCCTGGACCCCTTCCTTCAGTCCGGCGGACGGCAGTCCACCCGCATCCGTGTGCTGGCTTTTACGGCAGGCATCCTCGCCGCGCTTTCACAAATCGTGCTGGTACGTGAACTCCTGTTGATGTGCCAGGGCACGGAATCGGTCATGGGTTTGTTTTATGCGTCATGGTTGTTGTGGGCGGGGTTGGGTTGTGCGGGGTTCGGGTTGTTGCCATGCGACCGGGGTGAACGTACCGGTGTGATTGCATGGTTCATGATCCTGCTGGCAGCGATGCTCCTGCCTGCCTGGATATGGCTGATCCCCTGGCTCCGGGCGGGGACCGGTATCGTGATGGGCGAAGGCATTCCCGCCACCCGGCTCTGGTGGGCCATCCCCCTGCTGGTCGGACCGATCCCGTTTCTGCTGGGGATGGCGGCGCCGGCGCTCGCAGCCTGGAGGATGCCGGATGACGTCCGCCAGGCTGAACCGGGCAGGGTGGCATCCACCCTGTTTGCCTGGGATTCGCTGGGTTTTTTTGTCGGGGGTTGCGGGGCGACCTTCCTCTTTCTGGGTCGTGTCCCGGTGATGCCGTTGGCCTGGGGGATGCCGGGGCTCCTGTTGGCTGTATTGGCCTGGTTGGGACCCGTCCGGCGCCTCCGGACGGGATGCCGTATCCTCGCCGGTTTGTTTGTACTTGTTGCGGCATGGGAAATCCATCACGGGAAACTTGCTTCGCGGTTGTCGGTCTTCCGCTGGAGGGGAATGGGATACGAAATGCGGACGGAAGCAGGCGGTCCGGGTTTTCTGCTGCTCCGTTCAGTTGCCAGCCGTTACCAGCAGGTGACGGTCCTTGAGCAGGATGACCAGTTCAATCTGTACCTGAACGGGCAGTTTGCCTTTGCCTTCCCGGATCCGGTACAGGCGGAAATGGATGTGCATCTGGTGGCGGCACAGAATCCCGCCATCCGGAAGGTCCTGGTGGTGGGAGGCAATCCGGCGGACACCGTGCGCGAAGTGCTCCGGTATCCGGTGGAATCCGTCGTGCAGGTGGATGTTGATCCCGTCGTCGGCATGCTGGTTGCCTCCTGCACGCCGGACGCCTGGGATGCCGTGATGCGGGAGGCACGCGTGCAGGCGGTGCATGATGATCCCTGGCGTTACCTGGCGGGAAACGCCCGACGGTTTGACCTGGCCCTGTTGAACCTGCCGGCGCCGTTGACCCTGGGAGCCAGCCGTTATTGGACGGTGGAGTTTTTCCAGCGGGTACGGGAATCGCTGGCGCCGGGCGGATACCTGGTGCTTTCCCTGCAAACGTCGGAACGGTTAAGCCCGGTTGCAGCCAGGCTGGCCGGTTCGGTGTGGCGTACCCTGGAAGCCGTATTTCCGGTTGTATTGGTCACGGCGGGCGATCCGCTGCGTTTTTTTGCCGGCGATCATACGGCCGGTTTGACCCTGGACCGGAAGACGTTGGCGGAACGGTCCGCAGGTATGGGGTTGGACACCGCCTATTTTCACCCGGATCATTTCCTTGAAACGGACCTGCTGGACAGCCTGCGGATTGAGCAGGTCCGGCAACGTCTCACTGAACAGGCCGGGCCGGTCAATCGTATGCAACGTCCCGGGCTCATGCTTGATGCCTTGCGGTTTCGTGCCCTGACCACCGGTGAATCGATCACGCCATGGGATCCTTCATCCGGTCACGGTGTCCTGGTCCGCCGGGGTGGGGGACTGGTGGTGGGTATCATGATCGCCGGCCTGCTCCTGGGGCTATGGACTACGCACGGAGCCGGCCGTTGGGGTTCGTCCTTCCGGGTGCAGGTGCCGCCCCTGATGGTCATGGTTACAACGGGTTGCCTGGCCATGTCACTTGAGCTCATGCTGCTCTTCATCCTGCAGATCATCACCGGGGCGGTCTATTCGCTGGTGGGTGCCGTTTCAGGCACGTTCATGGTTGCGCTGGCGGCCGGCGCCCTGACGGCGCGAGCGCGACGGTTCGGGGGGATCGTCAATATCCGCCGGACCATCCTGTTGACGGATTTCATGCTGGCTGTGTCGGCATGCGGTATTCCCCTGTTGCTGCATGGCGGGACCCTGGCAGCGATGCATCCGGCCGCCGGTATCGCCGGCATTCTGCTGTTTACGGCATTGACCGGATTATTGGCGGGTTGCCAGTTTCCCCTGCTCGTTGCCTGGATCGACCCGCAGGGGGGACGGGTGGGGGGGGCCATGGCCGGATTGTACCAGGCGGATTACAGCGGCGCCTTGATCGGATGCCTGGTTACCGGTGCCTGGCTGGTGCCGGTGCTGGGCCTGCAGGGCGCCGGCTGGATGCTGGCAACGGTCAAGCTGGCGGGCATGCTGGTATGGTGGATCGGATCACGCCGGATCCCAAACCCCGGGGATAGCCGCCTGGCATGATGGGCATTTGCCCTTTTGCAGGACGTTGGAACGGACCCCGTTGCCATACCGTTCAATCAGCCGATGGTTACAGAATGGACAGTCGGTGTGGCTTCCCTCGGATCCCGGAACGTTGCCGACATAGACATACCGGCATCCCGCCTGGCGTGCCGTAAGGCGGGCCCGGTCCAGCGTGGCAATGGGGGTTGGCGGCAGGTTGAGTACCTTGTAGTTCGGATGAAACCGGGTGAAATGAATCGGAACGTCCGGCCCGAGGTGTTTGAGAATCCAGTCCGCCATGCGACGGATCTCGTCCGCGGAATCGTTTTGTCCCGTGATGAGCAATACGACGATCTCCAGCCAGGTTCCGCTGTCATGGACCCGCCGCAGGGAATCCAGGACCGGTTGCAGTTCCCCGTCGCACCAATCCGCGTAGAACGATTGGGAGAACGATTTCAGATCGATTTTGATGGCATCGACAGCGGCGCACAACTTGCGCAAGGGAGCCTCGGCGATAAAGCCGTTGGAGACCACGACATTGCCCAACGCCCGGTCCTTTACCGCTTTGGCACAGTCGATCATGTATTCGAAGAAGACGGTGGGTTCCGTGTAGGTGTACGCCACGGTGCGGGAACCGGACTGTTTTGCCTCATCCGCCAACTGGTCGGGGGTCCACGAACGGCTGGGAACAGCTTCGGGTTGTGCCTGTGAGATTTCC
>Ga0156516_1226_pt4 | contig 11776 bp, 8 predicted proteins | sample RifOxyB3_FD_111911 | JGI IMG/M metagenome (GOLD analysis project Ga0156516, IMG submission 111911) | Lentisphaerae bacterium RIFOXYB12_FULL_60_10
CTCCTAAGGCTTGCGTGTCTGCCAATTTCACCATCCGCCCGAACCACGTCCCGACGGTAGCGAAGGACGGTTCCCCGCGTCAATGCGCAATGGGTGTATGTCCGGTATTCAAACCCACTCACAGGCCCAGGGCCAGCAACCGGTTGGCATTCCGCCACATGATCTTTTCATGGGCCTGGCGGGTGATCTTTCCGGTATCGAGCTGTTCCTTGAACCATTCGATATGCCGCATGTCGTTGTACTCGGAACAATAATCCAGCCCCAGGAACAACCGGTCCTGGAATTCCTCAATGAACCGGAATGCATGTTCCGGATCGCGCATCAGGGAATTCAACCCGCTCCCGGCCGATAAATCACCGTTCAGGTTGGGATACCGGCGGAACAATTCCGGCAGTTTTCCGCCCGGCTTGACCGGCCCCTGGGAATACCCGTTTTTCTCCTCGAGCGTAATCGACCCGCTGATCTCGCTCCAAAACCCCGGACTGTGTCCCAGGAACGGAAGCTTCGGGAACCGTTTTAAGACCGACTCGAAACGCGGCAACCCGATTTCATCGATCAGGCCATACGAGTTCACATCGGCGGTAATGGTATGGAAAATCACCGGGAACCCCACCTGTTCACAGGCGGCAAACAACAAGCCCAACACCGGATCATCCCAGGGAATACGCGCGGTGACTTCGCCAATACCCTTGAACCCGAGCGCTTTGCACTGGTTGAGGATCTCGAGAAAATCATCCACCTTGATCAAGTCCGGACGGCGGGGTAAACGGGGATCGATATTGCAGAACGGGATGAACCGCCCGGGATACTTTTCACAGATATACAGCACTTCGCCCCAGCTCTGCAATTCGGCCGGCGTCTCAGGATTGGCCAGCGGAAGGATCACCGCCTTGTCGACCCCCTTGGCATCCATCATGGCAATCTGCTGTTCCATGGACATGAAGGTCGTCTTCTTCGCCCCATAGGTCCGTTTTGGAAATGCAAACACATGGGCATGAATATCGATGATCATGATCGTTCCTTTCTCCAGCCGGGTGTTTGAATACAGCCAGCCACCCCTCCCCTATACCACAGGGGCGGAAACATGCAAAACCCTGTTTCGCCGTTCAGTTGACGACGTTCAGTGGAGCCGCTGGCGCAAAGACGCCAGATGGAACGGCGCAAGATGACCAGGTGTCAGGTTTCGGGTGTCAGGTCGGAATGTGATGTCGGGAGCATGTTTTCTCACCTGAAACCTGAAACCCGACACCTGGTGTCTTAGATCTATACCAGCGCCAAGCGATGCCGCTGACAGGCATGGCATCGCGGAATAGCGGGATGATGCTATTCGCGCCAGAGAAGGAGTCCGGCGACATGCGAGAAATGCCGGTCAAACGTGACCAGATGCGATCCGCTTTCGGTGGCGTGGGCGGCGATCCAAACGTCGTTGATGGGAATCGGAGTGCCGGCTTTGTGGAGACGGTGCTTGATGGCGCCAAAAATGTCGGAGGTTTCCAGCGTGCCGGACAATATGCGGACGGTCGGACGCCGGAGAAAGTCGTCCAGTTGCGTGCGGTTCTCCGATTCCCGAAGTCCGCCTCTGAACCCCGCGTAGAGTTCTCCGAGTACGAAAATGGACATGAAGACGGTGTGGGCACGGCCCAGCACTTCCAGAACATCCTTATCTCCGGTGAGAAGGCGTGTGTAGGCGTTGGTGTCCAGAAGCACCTTCTTCACTTCCAATCCTCCGGATTGACTCGCGCCGCATCGGCTACACGTTCTTCGAATGCCCCGACATCATCTTCTCCCCATGTTCCACAGAAGCCGGCAAAATCCTCTCGATGAGGGGCCTCGACAGGAACCTTAATGCCCAAACTCTCCGCCAGAACCCGTTTTACGAACTCATTCATACTGATGGATTGTTCAGACGCACGCCGCCTGATCGTATCCGCCAACTGCTCGTCCAATGCATGTATCGTAATTGAGTTCATAATAGCACCATTGTGAACATTAATATGACTCACTCGATGCCCCAATTTATACTATTTATGACTCACTTATGTCAATTGATATAAAACATTCAATGATTGCATCTGACCCTGCGTCATATGTCATGCAACATTTCGTTCCAGTAGGTCGGGCATTCCTGTTCGACCCTTCGGCAAACTCAGGGCAAGCAAAGGGCAACGGATTCGCGTGGTGAACCCCGAAATGGAAGCCCGTCGGTTCAGCACACGGCCTGCCAACCAGCCATCCGGACCAGACGGCGATTCTTGCGGCCTCCCCCGGCATCGGCTATAAATTCCGGATGAACCCGGACCCTTCCCAGGAACCCCGCATGCTCCGGCGCCTGCTCCGCGCCGATTCCGGCGCCTGGGATGAACTGGTGCGGGAATACGGGCCCATCCTGCTGGCCATTGCCCGGCGCACCTTCGCCAACTACGGGTACAGCGCCGCCCCGCAGGATGCCGAGGATGCCGTGGCCATCGTCTGGCGCAACCTGCTGGAACATGACCATCGGGTACTTCGCCAGTGCGCGGCACGCAAAGCCCTGTTGCCCGCACTGGTTACACTCACCCGGCATCGTGCCGTGGACATCATGCGGAAACATCGTGGCGACACGGTCGAATTCGAGCCGCATCATGGAGGCGCCGAGGATCCGCCGGCGGTCGAACCGGAACCCGGTATTGACGACGCCTCGCTCCGCCGGGCGGTTGCCGACCTGCCGGCACGCGAACAGACCCTGATCACGCTGTTCTTCCTGCAACGCCGGCGTTACCGGGACATCGCAACACTCACCGGTATTCCGCAGAACAGCATCGGTCCCACCCTGGCCCGCGCCCTGCGCCACCTGCGTGACCGGCTGGAAAACACTCGCGAATAGCCCCCACACCCTCCCCTGGTAGAAGGGCGAGGTGTCCCTACCGAGCCTCCCCATGCCCATGCGGAAACGCGCCGGAACGACAAACGGACGGTTCCATATTCCGGCAACATCAAATGCCGGCGCCGACATCCTCCCAGCCGGTTCCGTCGGTCGTTTTCCGGGTTCCGGCCTCACGGATCAACGGACGCGGTTGCTGGTTGTAGACCTTGGAATACGGCGGCACGGAATGAATCAACCATACATTGCCGCCGATTTCGGAATGGGCGCCAATCGTGGTTTCACCACCCAGAATCGTGGCGCCGGCATAGATCACCACATGATCCTCGACATTCGGATGCCGCTTGTTGCCCTTGACCAGCCGGCCATTGCTGTCCTTGACAAAGCTCAACGCACCCAGCGTGACACCCTGGTACAGCTTGACGTTCCGGCCGATCACACACGTCTCGCCGATCACCACGCCCGTGCCATGATCGATGAAGAACCCGGGGCCGATCATGGCGCCGGGATGAATATCGATCCCGGTAAGCGAGTGGGCATATTCCGACATCACCCGCGGAATCAGCGGAACCTCCAGTTTATACAGGCGATGGGCCAGGCGGTGTACCGTCACGGCAAACAGGCCCGGGTAACTCATCACCACTTCCATGGTTGACCGGGCGGCGGGATCCCCCTCGAAGGCCGCCACGATATCCTGCTGCAACACCTTCTGGATGGCCGGCAATTCCGAAAGCAGGCCGGCCACTCCGGCCCGGGCCTTCACGCGGCAATCGCCGCAACGACGGCACCGGTCAAACTCACATTGGTACTGGAAGGCCCGGCGCATCTGCTCCGTCAACTGCCGGGCACAGCGCTTCAACAGACGCCCCATCTCGGCACCCGCCGGGCGGCCACCCGCCGAACGGAATCCATGGCAGCCGGGAAACAGGATGGTGATCAGATCCTGCAGGACCGTGTGGACCGATTGCTGGCCGGCCAGGCTGATCCCCTTGTGCGGGGTCTTGCCCACCGGGCAACGCCAGCAGGTGGCCAGCCCGGAAAGCGCCTGCTTCATCGCCGCATCGAGACCACCCTTCGCCTTCTGCTTGCTCATACCACCCCTCCCGCCCGGTCACCCGAGGGCGCCGGAGCGCCATCGCTTGTACGGGAAATCCGCGCAATTACCCGTTCAGCACCCGCATTGCGCAGGCCCATCCCGATCAATGCACGATCCACCCAACTTGCCGGCATGCACACCACATCCAGCACGTCGATATTTTCCACACGGCACAAATCCAGAAAATCCAGGAAGGTGAACAGATGGATGTTGGGCGTGTCATACCACTCGAACGGAAGGGCGCCACCCTTTGGCATCCGGCCGGTAAACCACAGCTGCAAACGCCTGGACCATTTCCCGAAATTCGGGAAGCTGACAATTCCCTGGTGCGCCACCCGCATCATCTCACGCAGCACCAGGCGCGGATTGCGCATTTCCTGCAACGTTTCACTCAGGATCGCAACCTCATAGGATCCGTCCGGGATCATGGCCAGGCCACCGTCCACATCCGCCTGGAACACATCGTGGCCTTCATCCAGGACACCGATCACCTGCTGAATATCGATCTCGACCCCGACCCCATGCACCCGGCGCGAGGCACGCAGCCGGCTGAGCAGGGCACCGGAACCGCATCCGAGATCCAGCACCTTGCTGCCGGACGGGATCCAGCGCTCCATCGAATCAAATTCCGTCTTGCGGCCCGCATCCCGCATCCCGGCCGGATCCTCCCGCCGCGCAAGCTCATCCGGCTGTTCCACCCAGGGCAGAAACGCGCGGATGGCCGCCGCCAGGTGCTCGACATCCACCAGGAACGCATCATGGCCGTGCGGCGCATGCAGATTGCAATAGGACACCCGCTTGTTGCCCCGCAACAGGGCGGAGGCCAGCTCAATGGACTGTTCCGGCGGAAACAGCCAGTCCGAACTAAGCGCCACAATCATGACCTTTCCACGTACCGGAACCAGCGCCGATTCCAGGGAGGCGGCCCGTTCCCCCAGATCGTACTGGTCCATGGCCCGCGTGATGTGCAGGTAGGAATTGGCATCAAACCGTCCCACGAATTTCCGCCCCTGGTAATTCAAGTACCGTTCCACCTCGAAATTCGAATGGAATGGGGAAGGTGTCCCCGATTGCCCGCCATCCGGAACCTCGTGCCGGTCCCGGCCGAATTTACGGCCCATCATTTCCGGCGACAGGTAGGTGATGTGCCCGATCTTGCGGGCGAGCGACAAGCCGGCCTCGGGGCCATGCCCGTTTCCATAATAATCGCCATTCTGCCAGCCGGCATCCGCCATGATGGCCTGCCGGCCGACAATATCGAACGCCAGGGCCTGCGTGGACAACCGCGACGCGGAGGCAATGCACACACAATGGGACACCACCTCCGGTTCCCGGATCGCCCATTCCAACGCCTGCATGCCACCAAAGGATCCACCCACCACACCGGCCAGCCCGGTTATCCCGAGGTGTTTCACCAACAGGCTGTGCGCCTGCACGATATCCCCCACCGTGATCGGCGGGAAGGATGAACCGTACGGCTTGCCCGTGGCCGGATGGATGCTGCCCGGTCCCGTGGTCCCCTTGCACCCGCCCAGGATGTTCGCACAGACAACGAAGTAATGCAGGGTATCGATGCCCTTTCCAGGGCCCACCATTTCCTCCCACCAACCCGGCATACCCGTCCCCACCGCATCATGCCACCCCGCCACATGCGCATCCCCCGACAGGGCATGGCAGATAAATACGGCGTTATCCCGCAAATCCGACAAGGTGCCGTAGGTTTCATAGGCAATCTGCAGTTCGGGCAGGCATTGTCCGCATTCCAGCCGGAATCCTTCAGGCGGCAGGGAAATACGCACGATTTGTGTCGTGACCCGTCCAACCGTATTTGTCGTCAGTATCCCCACGGCGGGTTGATCCTTTTTTTGTCGTTTCGGCATGGCCCCTGATATAATACCATTTGCCGGTGAAAGCAATTCATTCCCTGAATGGAGTCCGCACCGCCCATGACTGAACCGCCATCCGCCACGCGCCTCCGCCTATCGGCCGGACTGGGCGCCATCCTGCTGTTCACCGGCTGGCTGGTAACCCATCTCCCTCGCATGGTCCAGACCCAGAACGGATGGATCAGGGCCGGGCTCTGCCTCAGCTTCGCCCTGGCCATCCTGCGGCGCGGGATCTCCACGGCCGGGCGGGTAGACACCCCCCCCTCCACACCGCATCGTGCATCCTCATCGGCATTTCCCTTCCTGGCACTCGCCGGTACGGCGCTGGCCCTGACCGGCCTGTTGATTCCCATCCGCCAGATGGAATGGTTGGGCATGACCCTGCTGCTGATAACCGGCCTGATGGCCGCATTTCCGCAACTGGGAATCCGGGATCTCGCACCGGTCTGGTGCATGCTTTATTTCCTGCACCCCCTGCCCGCACAACTTTTCAGCCCGCTGGAAACCGGGGGGCAATGGGGATCCATCCATCTGGCGGAACGCCTGTTGCACGTGATGAATGTCCGCATCTGGGCCGACGGGCTGGTTTTACGGACGGGCGGTGTCGATTTCGAAGTGCCGTCTTCCTGCAGCGGGTTGCGCGCCATGACCACGGTCCTGCTGATGATCCTGGGGTTGGGCCTTTACCGTCGGATGCCCCGCGCCTACTGGCTGGTCATGATCCCGCTGGGCATCGCACAAGCCCTGCTCCTGAACGTGATCCGGATCGTGATTCTCGTGCTGGGATTCCGCCATGCAGGCGCATCAACGGCATGGACCGCCCTGCATGACAGCACGGGACTGGTCTCCCTGGCCGGCATTATCCTTGCCTGGTTGGAATGGAACGTCTGGGACCGCCGCCTGCAGATTAACCGGCAACGGCGCGCCGATCCGCAATTTGACCGTTTCCTGCACATGAGCCCCTTCCCCCCGTTCTGGCGTGTCGTGGCACGCGCCCGGTCATATTGGCCTGCATTGACCCTGCTGGCCCTGCTGACGCTGCTCACCCTCTACAAGAATCGCGCCTATCACCGCGCGGAAATGATCAAATCCGTTGCCATGGCATTGCGTGATGCCGGCAGGCTGGATTCCGCCCAGCGGGCCGCGGATTCCGTCCTGCACCTGGCGCCATTTGATTCCGATTGGCGGGTGGCCCGCGCCCGCCTGTTCCTGCTCCGGGACCAACATGAGCAGACACTTCACGAGTTACGTTTTGCGCCGGACCATACGGCCGCCCAGCAGATCGAAAAACGCATTCTTGAAGCCTATGCCCTCGTCGGGCTTAAACGGCTTGACGAAGCACGCGAACGCATCAACCAGCTGCCGGAACGTTATCGCCTGCATGATGTCCGTGTGGCCATGATCCTGGCGGAAATGGCGATGGTCACCGGCGATGCCGAAACCACCGCCCGTCATCTGCTCGTTGCCGCCCGCTACCAGGCCCAACTCCCCCGCATCCGGATGCTGTATCCCTTTCTGCGGGCCAACCGCCAGTGGCATGCCATCCGGGATACGGACCGACCCGTCCCCCACACCGACCCCGCCCAGGCCCTGGCCGCAACCGAAGCTTCCATGAACCTGAACCAGTCGGCGCGAGTCGCCGCCATCGTGGCACAGGCCATCACCACCTGGCCTGATGATCCCCGTTTCCTGGAGCCATTGTATTACATGACCCTCCAACGGAACCATCCCGACTGGGAAGCCCGGTTTGCCGACCATCTGGTCCGCTGCCTGGACCTGCTGGATGGCGTCGAACCCCTTTACAACCTGCTGCCGAAATGTTTCCAGCTCGCGCGTCCCGACCTGGCCTGGATACTGGTCGACCGTATCCGCCGGATTGATCCGGAACACCCGCTCCTCCCCCTCTCTGCTGCGCGCTTCGGGGACCGGTGGTTCACCTTCAAGCAACGATTCGTCGGTTTGCCGGCAGCCTACCAGGATCAGGAGATCCGGGTTATGTCCCTGTATCGCCTGGGCATGAACCTGTCGGAATGGCAATCCTTCGGCGCGTGGATACCCTACGGTGTCGAGCTGGCCGTGGAGGATACCACCGAACCGCGCCGGCAACTTCTGGGTATGGCACGGACCGGTTTTGAATCGCGTGCGGCCATCGCCCCGCTTTCCTCCCCGCTGGAATACGAATATGTCCGCACCCTGGAATTGGCCGATCAGCCGGCTGAGGCCATGGCCCGCCTGAACCGGCTGGCCGATCGGGTCCCCGATGTCCAGGACCGCAACCGTCTCCTCATCTCCGAAATCTATGAACGGCAGGCCGAATGGGTCCAGGTGTATGAAACCCTTCACGGGTACGCCGACAGCCCGGAACCGGACCTGGTTCCCCTGCTTCGCCTCAGTCGCGCCCAGCAGGCGCTGGGACTGCCGGTGGCAGCCCTTCAAACCGCCCGGATTGCGGCAACCCGGTATCCACAATCTTCCGAAGCCGCCACCCAATGGGCAAAACTCCTGCTCGACCAGGGACAGGCCGACCATGCCCTGCATATCCTTTCCAAACCCCGGGCCCGACGAACCCGGGTGATGGATTTCCTGGAATTTGAAGCGCTCTACCGGAGCCACCGCTACAACGAACTGGCGGAATTCTGCCGGAATGCCCTCATCGTGCCGCCCGCCAACCTGCCCGCACAAACCCAGACGGATCGCCTGCTTCCGGCGGAAGCCGCCTGTTTCAGCTACCGGTTCACCCTGCCATCCGGTGATGATTATGCCCGCCAGGCCGCCGCCATCCGTACCAACCTCCGGCAGGAAACCGGCGAATTCCTGGGACCCCTGTACCGGCTCTGGATTGAAAGCTACCAGTCCGGTTGCCGTGGCGATGCCGCCGAACGGGACCAGTGGGCATCGCTGGGGAGAAACCGTTTCGAACAGTCAATCGCCCTCACCCAACTCGCACTCCTGCTTGCCCGCGAACAACGGGGGGAAGCAGCGGCCGAAGCCGCTGAAGCCGCGGCCCGGACCGCCCGCGACAGCGACTCCACCTGGCTGCTCGCCATCACCCTCTCACCCCGCAGGGTCCCGCTTATTCAGGAAGCCTTTGCAGCCTGTCCCGACCATCCCGAGATCTGGCTGGCCAGCCTCGTTGCCTCGACCGTGGATACACCACGACCGGCGGAATCCAACCTGACGGCTTTCATCCGCCATTCCCTTTCCAACGCCGTGCCAACACCCGCCCACCTGGCCCGTGCATCCGATTTCCTGCTGCGGGCCGGGTTTCAAAAGGCCGCCCATACGGCGGCCCGTGAAGCCGTTCGGCAAAGCCGCGGGCTTCTCCCCGTCTGCCTCGCCGGCCTTCGGAGCGCAAGGTCCGTCCAGGACCACAACCTGGCCATCGAGTCCGCCCACAAGGCCATCGCGGCGTCAATCCACCCGGACACCTCCCTGCTCCGCCTGCTGGTTGCCCTTAAGACCGATGGAACCATGATCGACCTGGATACCGCCATGGTCCAGGCCTTGCGCACGCTCCGGCAACGGGAACCCGGCAACCCGTTATGGGCCCAGATGCTGGGCATCGTCCGCTTCAACCGGGGCGGCTGGGAAATCGTCGATGCCATGGCCCAGATGCACGATGCCATTGAAGCCGGCGCCGGGAACCGGACCCCCTATATCGTTGTCGCTGAAGCCGCCCGCCGGCTGGGTGATCTTGACCGTTCACGATCCGTGCTGGAGGAAGGGTTGCGCCTGCACCCGAACGACCTCGCATTGATCAACAACCTGGCCTTCACCCTGGCCTTATCCCCCGGTCGCGAAAACGATGCCCGGCAATGGATCCCCGCCCTGGAAGCCGCAGCCGGCGACAACCCCCACATCCGTGACACGCTGGCCGTTGTGTTGTTTAAAACCGGAAAACCGGAAACGGCACGGCGCATGCTCCTGGAGATCATTCAACAGGAATCGGCCGACAGCCACTTCGGGTTCCGGGCCCGCCTGCATCTGGCCGAAATGGCACTGTCCTCGGACAACCTGCGGGAGGCACAACAACACCTGCTGGACATTTCCACCCGGACCAAGGGCATGGCCGATGACGACGTCGTAAAAGCCGGGGCACTGCTCCGCGAACTCGACACCCGTCTGCAGGCACAGCCCTCAACCCCACGGTAGCGGGGCCGATCCGTCCTCCGCTTCAACACGGCTTCCGTTTGCGGCGGCAGGCATTGCGTGATATGACACCGGCAACCGCCAGCAGGAGCCATTCGGACGGTTCCGGAACCATCAGCGCAAAATCATCGATCCCGTACACCTGCAGCCCCGCGCCATCACGCCAGATAAAAACCCCGACCCAGTCAATTGCCGCCAGGTCATTAAGAAACTGTTCCTGGGTTCCACCGCCGTAATCCCACGACGAATAATCGGTCAACGCACTCGACCGGAGATGTTCCCAACTCTGGGTTCCCATATTGTCATACAGGGAATCAAACACCGTGTCGCGCCAGACGCGCCCGGGATCCGCCGACCAGCGCACCTGCACATAATCCGGCGTGGTATTCGACGCCCAGAGATTGAACTCGAACCACTGGTTGGTCTTCCATTCGCCGGTAAAGAAATCCGCCGCCGAGACCTGGACCAGGGAATACCATTCCTCACCCAGCCCTTCATTGAGCGGATCGGTCTCATCCAGGGTCACCTGGAGAAATCCGCTGTTGGTGATTCCGCCGGACCCGGGATTGGCAATCGTCACCCACGCCTGGTTCTCGCTCCAGTTCGCCAGCGACCCGTCATTCCAATCCGTCATGGCAACAATGGCATCCGCCTGCGCGCGAGACGCCACTCCTGCCAAACCGGCCAGAAGGCCTGCCGCAAGGCACACCATGTTATGACGCACATCCATCACGGGTAGGTTACCTCGATCCGGTAGAAATACGGGCCGCCACCGGATGCCTCCGGATCACGATACACATTCACCGGAGGCGTAGCCAGCAAATCAACCACGACACATACGAACGGCTCCATCAGGTTGGCGGTACGCCACACGGCATACCGGCGACCGGCAACCGAATTCCACTTCAACACCACGTCATCCGGAACCACCTCATCCATCGACGTGTCCACGACAAAGGCGGAGGCGCCATCCAGGGGATCCGTCCCGGCGATGAATTCCTGCTCGTTGCTGATTCCGTCATCATCCGGATCATCCGTGGCGGCGGGTAGGCTCCCGCCTCCACTGCCGCCGCCTGCAACCGGCTCGCCAAACGTCTGTGAAACCCACCACAAGGGCAAGCCATCCGGGGTCACCGGATCATTCAAGGCGATTTCCACGCCCAGAATCGAATCGAACCGCACATCGACCGGATTCCAATCCGCCACGCCATGAGCCTCCCAGGCGTCCTGAACCGCGTTCTGGTTCGAATCACGGAAAGCATGCACCGCATAGCGGGTCAGCGGCTGCAGGATGTCGACCTGGTAGGCTCCGGGACCATCCGTCAGGCCGGATTCCGGGGAACCGGCGGGAATCGGCGTGGCGACCACCCGGACAGGCCCCTCCTGAGGCCCCTCGTAATAAACGATCCCGGACATGTTGATCCGTTCCGGGATCCGGATCCCTTCCAGCCGGAAATCGTCGACCAACACCTGTTGGGCGTTGCATCCGGCACCGCGCCGGGCATAGATGCCTATCCAGTCGATCGCCAGCAGGTCATTGATAAAGTCCTGCCGGTTCCGCAGGGGACCGGTGGTCCATCCGGCTTCATAATCAACCGGCAGTTCAACGGTAAACCATTCCCCCGTCCATCCCGGTTTGACCGGTACATACCACACGTTGCCACTGCGGGTTGAATGGAAACACACCCGCAAGGCGCTGGGTGCCTCATGGACCAGCAGGCGGAAGGACAGCCGCTGCACGTAGGTCAGCGAGACCGGTCGTCGTGCCGTGAAGGTCGTCATGGC
>Ga0156516_1078_pt5 | contig 11725 bp, 9 predicted proteins | sample RifOxyB3_FD_111911 | JGI IMG/M metagenome (GOLD analysis project Ga0156516, IMG submission 111911) | Lentisphaerae bacterium RIFOXYB12_FULL_60_10
CTGGCGCGGCCGAAAGGCAACGTCGCGTTGTGGCGTGAGAAGGCCTTTGACGTGGTGCTCGATAACGCGTGGGTCAGTGGCGTGTTTGACCGGGTCACCATCATCCGGAATGCCCGGGGTGAGGTTGAGCGGGTTGATGTGGTGGATTTCAAGAGCAACCGGATTCATGGCGGTTCAGCGGTTCAGCGTGCCGCGGAATCCTATGCCGACCAGATGCGGTTGTACCGGCAGGCGGCGGGAGAAATTCTCGGGGTTCCCGTGGACCGGGTGTATGCCCGCCTGATCTTCACGGTACCGTTGATGGTGGTGGACGTAACCGGGGTAAACGGTCCGGTAGGTGGTTGGCAGGTCGTGTGATGAACCGGTGGGCTTCCATTTCGGGGCAACGGTTTCGCGTGATATGGGGAAGTATTCAGTATTCAGAAGCCAGTATTCAGTGGTGGACGCCGTTGTCCCTAACGGCGTCTGGCGTGCTCTGTGATGCGCGAGGAGCGGAGAGATCGCGTTAGGGACCCTGCTTCGCTCAGAAGCTACGCAGGGCAAGCAACGCGATCCACCAGGGGATAAGCGGGAGGCTGGCCTCGTCTTGGTTTGCGATTTCAATCCCGGTGTTGACGCTATGCGGTTGTAAGGATAATCTTCCGGTTTTCCACGTTCAAGGAGGCGGTTATGTCGCGTGTATATAATTTCTGTGCGGGTCCCGCGGTTTTGCCGGTTGAAGTGCTGGAGCAGGCAAGAGACCAGATGCTCGATTTCCAGGGGACGGGCATGTCCATCATGGAGAGCAGTCACCGGGGCAAGGCCTACGAGGCCATGCACAACGAGGCCATTGCAAACATCAAGACCCTGATGGGCTTGAACGACGATTACGCGGTGTTGTTCCTGCAGGGTGGGGCGAGCATGCAGTTCGCCATGGTGCCGATGAACCTACTGGGGGCCGGACAAACCGCCGATTATACGAATTCCGGTGAGTGGGCATCCAAGGCCATCAAGGAAGCGAAGAAGATCGGGGCCGTCAATGTGGTGGCCGACTGCGGCAAGGAGATACCCACCCGTGTCCCCCGTTCCGCTGAACTCAAGTTGTCGTCCGGCGCCGCCTATGTGCACATCACGTCGAACGAGACGATTTCCGGAGCTCAGTGGAAGTCGTTTCCGAAGACGGAAGCGACCCTGGTGGCGGACATGTCGTCGGACATCCTGTCGCGTCCGTTCGATGCCTCGCAGTTCGGGTTGATCTATGCCGGTGCCCAGAAGAACCTGGGACCGTCGGGATTTGCCGTGGTGGTGATGCGCAAGGACCTGGCGGAACGGGCGCCGCAGACCATTCCGACCATGATGCAGTACCGGACACACATCGAGAACAACTCCCTGTACAACACGCCGCCCTGTTTCGGCATCTATATCCTGGCGCTGGTCACCCGGTGGATTCTCAAGATGGGGCTGCAGAACCTGCACCGGCAGAATGTTCAAAAGGCCGCCACGCTCTACCAGGCGATTGATGCCAGCGGTGGTTACTACCGTGGTACGGCCGTCAAGGAATTCCGGTCCGACATGAATGTGACCTGGCGTCTGCCCAGCGAAGAACTCGAAGGCAAATTTGCCAAGGAATCCGAGAAACAGGGGCTGAGCGGGTTGAAGGGGCACCGGTCCGTCGGCGGGTTGCGCGCCTCGATCTACAATGCATTTCCGGTGGCCGGCGTGGATGCCTTGGTGGCGTTCATGAAGGAGTTCCAGCGGACCAACGGGTAGCAGGCGGTTGGTGGACAGGGAAGGGTCAGGATAACCGGGCATGAAGCACGCGAAGGAACATAAACCGCATCCGGAGGCGGATCCGGCGTCAGCCAGGCCGGATGAATCTGCTGCGTCGGTTCCCGTCGGGGAACCCGTGGCGGCTCCATCGGTACCGGTGGATGATATTCCCGTGCCGGAATCCGGCCTGCCGGACCCGGCACCGATTGCGGAACTGAAACTGCAGAACCAGGGGCTCCAGGACCGGCTGCTCCGGTTACAGGCGGATTTCGACAATTACCGCAAGCGGGTGCTCCGCGACCAGGGTGAATTCCAGGCGCTGGCCAATGAGGATTTCATGCGTGCCCTGCTACCGGTTCTCGACAACGCCTACCTGGCACTCCAGGCAGCGGATTCCCAGGCTTTGGAACAGCCGGTGGTGGCGGGTTTCAAGCTGGTGGTTGATGAATTACTGGCAACCGTCAACCGGTTTGGCCTTGAGGCCATGACCCCGGATGAAGGCGAATTTGATCCGAACCAGCATGAGGCGATTTCCTGCCTGCCGTCGGACACGGTTTCCGCGAACGGTATTATCCAGTTGTTCAGGCGGGGATACCGGATCAAGGACCGGTTGCTGAGGCCGGCGCAGGTGGTGGTGTCGGGTGGGGGTGCCCCCGTTCCGGCGGATGATTCAGGGAAGGACGCTTAGCCGTGGCGGACAAGAAGGATTATTACGAACTCCTGGGCGTGAGCCGGACTGCAACCGCGGACGAGATCAAGAAGACCTACCGGAAGCTGGCCATGCAGTGGCATCCGGACAAGAATCCCGGCAATGCGGAGGCCGAGCATAAATTCAAGGCCATTTCCGAAGCGTACGAGGTGCTCAGCGACGAGAACAAGCGGCACCAGTACGATCAATATGGCCACGACGGCATGCGGTCGACGTTCGGCCCCGGAGGTTTTGATTTCTCCCGCGATTTCACCCATGTCGACGATCTGCAGGACATCCTGGGAAACCTGTTTGGCGGTGGCGGTGGTGGCGGCGGATTTTTCGAGGATTTGTTTGGCGGCGGTGGACGGCGGCGGGGAGGATCGCGCCGGTCAGGGCCCCAGAAGGGCGCCGATCTGCGGTTTGACCTGGAAATCGAGTTCGAGGAAGCCGCCTATGGTTCGGAACGTGAAATCACCCTCCCGATCAGTGTGGAGTGTGCCGATTGCAAGGGCTCGGGGGTGGCGCCGGGAAGCCGGGCCGAAACCTGTAAGCATTGTGGCGGGCACGGTGAGGTTATTTCCGGAGCCGGGTTCATACAGATGCGGCAGACCTGCCCGATTTGCGGCGGTGCGGGAACCGTGATCACCAAGCCCTGTCCAACCTGCCGCGGAGCCGGCCGCACCAAGGACCGGAAACGGATGACCCTGCGGATTCCGCCCGGGGTGGATACCGGTTCCCGGTTGCGGGTTTCCGGCAAGGGCGAAGGTGGACTGCGCGGGGGGCCTGCGGGCGACCTGTATGTGGTGCTGCACGTCAAGGCACACGAATTGTTCGAGCGTCACGGGGAGGATATTGCCTGCGAATTGCCGGTGCCGTTTGATATCCTGGCACTCGGGGGCGATGTAAGGGTTCCCACGCTGGACGGGTATGCCCAGCTCAAGGTTGCGCCCGGGACCGAGGCCGGCAAGGTGTTTCGCCTGAAAGGGAAGGGCATGGCCAGCGTGGAAGGGTATGAGCACGGGGATCTGCACGTGCGACTGACGCCTGAAGTGCCGGTCCATCTGAGCGCCCGCCAGAAGAAGGCGCTCAAAGAACTGGCGGATCAACGTACGGACGACAACCAGCCCGGAATGGCCCATTTCTACCAGCGTGCCGACGAGTTCTTTGAACGGCGCCGGACCATGAAGGAGCGGTTCGGTTCCCGTTCGGAGTGAGGTTCCATGCAACGGTGTCATGTGCCGCCGGATCGATGGCAGGAAGCCGGCATTCATCCAACCGCGGAGCAGGCGCATCATCTCATCAACGTGCTTCGCCTTAAACCCGGCGACCGGGTGGTGTTGTTTGATGGCCTTGGGCGGGAAGTGCTGGCCGAGCTGGTCCATGCCGAACCAGCCGGTTCGGAGGTTTCAGGCAGGCAGGGTTTATCCATCCGGTTCAAGCCGATTGAAGCCCTGCCGGAACGCCATGAACCGGCGCTGGAACTGATGCTCCTGCAAGCCATCCCCAAGGGGTCGCGGATGGATTGGATCGTCGAGAAGGCGGTCGAGCTCGGGGCGCGGGTGATCCGTCCGATAATTTGTGCCCGGGGCATTGTGCGGCCGACGGATGCAGCGGCGAAACGGGAACGCTGGCAACGGGTGGCGTCCGCGGCCGTCCGGCAGTGTGGTTCGGCCTGGGAGACCGACGTTCGACCGCTTGCCCCTTTTCGTGCCGCGCTGGAGGATGTCCGATCGATCGACCTGTTTCTCGTGGCGTCGTTGGAACCCGATGCCCGGACGGTACGGGATGCGGTGGCAGCGTGCGCCGGTCGTCCTGGACGGGTGGCCCTGCTGGTGGGACCGGAGGGTGACTTGACGCCGGAGGAATATGCAGGAGCCCGCCAGGCAGGCGGGCAACCGGTGACTTTCGGGAGCCGGGTGTTGCGGGTTGAAACGGCCGCGCTGTACGGGTTGGCCGTGCTCCAGCATGAGTTGGGCCATGGACTGAACCGTTGAGGTTCCATCCCGTTTACCGCAAGGGCAGGCCGAAGAGGTTCTGGGAGCGGGAAGCTGCCGCGTCACGGATGGGGGCAAACCGGCCGTCGGAATAGATGACGTTCATGGCTTCCTGTCCTCCGCAACGGATGGCCTGTTCCAGGGATCGTGAGGCTTCCGCCGTTTGTTGGGACGCCAATTGGATGGCAGACAGATCCATCCAGGCCTTCCAGTCGGTCGGGACGCGTCGCAGGTACTGTTTGAGGGCGACCGCCATGCGGTCATAGCGTTGGGCCTTCGCGTATATCCGGGCCATGTCGATGAAGATCTCATGGGGGGCGTCGGGTGGTATGCGATCGATGCAGGCGTCGAGTGCCTGGACGGCGGAGGCCATCTGGCCGGCCCGGTCCAGCAATTGCGCCATGCGGAAATGGTAGACGCTCGGCAGGTTGGTATCGCCCATGACGTTCATGGCGATTTCCTGGAATCGCTGGGCCTGTCCGGCTTGCAGGTAGATTTCGGCGAGTTCGACGGCTCCGTTGATGTCGAGTTTGTTGCCTGGGATCAATGCTTCGAGTTCGCGCATGCGTTCGTCCATCCGGCGGAAGCCCTGTAACTGGCCGAGAAACTCGAAGATCTTGACGTTGGCGGGATCCTGTTCGCCGAACTCTTTCATCAACCGTTCGGACTGGTCAAGCCGGCCCTGTCGGAGGTAAACCTCCTGCACCATGCGGAAGTTGGCTTCAGGACTCAACGGGTAGAGCAGTCGGGCTTCAATAAAGGCCTGTTCGGCGTCGTCCAGCCGGTTCCGGAAGGTGTACAGTCCGCCGAGGGCGCTGCGCAGTTTGGAGAAGGATTTACGGGCCACCACGTCGCGCCGGAACCGTTCGTCAGCCGTCAGGCGTCGGGTGTACCAGTCCCAGAAATCGCGGTCGTTGTTCGCCATTTCCTGGGTGAACTGGAAAGGTTCGCGGTTGATCTTCATGATCAGGCCGTGGGGTTCAAGGTAGGGATACATCCAGCGGATGACGTAGCTTTCCTCCACGAAGAAGTCGTGCTTGAACTTGTTGTGGTTGAAGATCATTTCGCAGAGGACGCCGTTGATCTCCATCACACCCAGCGCCCCGCTGACCTGGACCCGGCCGCCTTCAATCTTGAGGTCGGCATTGGCCTGACGCTTGCCGGAACGCACTTCTTCGACGTAGATCTGAAATGCCTTGGCGCTGTCCGGCTGGGCGGGTATCCAGATCTTATCGCCGTACAGGTCGCGCATGACGCTCATGTAGGTGTTGTCGGCCAGGGCGTTCTGAGTGATCAGGAACACGTCCTCGCGGACACGGGCGGAGTAGATCATGTAGGTGGGGACAAACCGTCCCGGATCGGTACCGCCGAAGAAGACGGCGTTGGTGCCCATTTCGCGGGGGAACTCCGGGTTGGGGATGGGCTCCTCTTCCGGGTCGAGTTCCTCGAAGATGGCGTCTGCCCCGCGCAGCTGGTAATTGCCGAACTGCCACCCGAAGTCGTGGTTGTTCTGTTCCGCGCCGCCTGACACGCGGATCAGTTCGCGGTTGTGGTAGTTGTGGTGAATCGGGATCAGGGGCAGGGCAAATGCCACCGTGAGGCTGGCGATCCGCATGAATTGGTTGCCCTTGAACAGGGTGTCGACGAAGGACAGCCCGTATACAAGGCCGTACCCGATCCAAAAGGCGAACAGGGCGTGGGAGGAGATGAATTTGACACGCTGGATGAAGTTGTCCTGGATGTCGCCCTTGGGGCTGGCCAGGGCGATGAGTACCAGGCTCATGGCGAAAAAGCCGGCCAGCGTGGCGATCACCCATCGTTCCGACACGAAATCCATGGAGATGCGGAATTCGAATTCCTTAGGGCGGCTCATCAACCAGACCATGGCGATGATGACCAGGGGCGGGAGGATCATGAGCAGGAGAATACCCAACGATTGGATGAACTGGGCGGATGCCATGGCGCCGGCGGCTGCCTGCTTGTCGGACAGGATTGCCAGCAGGTTCTTGCCGAGTTTGAATTCGTAGATCAAGCCGAGCAACGCGACGCCGACAAAGACGAGGAGGATTACGGCCCGTTCGCTGAAGGTGGATGGCACCTTGTTCCGGAGCCGGTCCAGCAGGTTTCCTGCCTGTTGGAGGATGACCAGCAGCGCCCCGACTCCCAGCAGCACGATGACCAGCGCGATCAGGCTCTTGTACAGGCGGGTGACCACCGGGATGCCGCCCGGGAAGAACATTTCCTCCAGGGTGACGACGGCGACGGCGACGATGCACAGTGGCAGGGCTGCCACTAGGGCGTTGAAACGTGTCTTGCCGGCCCGGAAGGTCCAGACAGTGAACGGCAGGAACCCGAGCAGGGTAACCGGCAGGGTGAACTGGGCCCGGAGATCGGTCAGGTAGGAGCCGACCTGGTCGATAAAGATCCGGCTGAACACGTCGGTGGGGATTATTTTTTCATACTGGCCGCGTGAGACCGCGTGCTTGAAACCTTCCCAGGTGCGGGGATAACCCCAGTTCATCGGGGGGTTCAGGAGGTCGGAAACAATGGGCATGTAGGCGTAGAAGGCCAGGCCGGCCTCCACCAGCAGGAAGGTCAGGGCAACGGTCCGGCCCCTGGGAAGGAGGAAATAACCCAGCACCAGCCCACCGATATTCAGGGCCAGGTAGATGAAGCCGGAGGGATGAAGCGGGTGGACAATTCCTTCGAGCTGGCCAAACTTGATCAGCAGCAGAACGGCCAGGAAGGGAATACCGAGGATCACGAAATCCCGAAACAGTTCGGTGTCCCGGAGCAGGATGATGATGACCAGCGGCAGGGCGGCCAGCAGGAGCACCTGGTAATTGGTCAGGCCGAGTCCGAAGATGAAGGCCGTCAGGTACAGCAGGTGGTCGCTGGGGCGACACATCCACCAGTAGGAGAGGAGGAAGACCAGCACCAGGAACAGGGCGTTCAGGCTGTAAACTTCGACGATGACCGACTGGGACCACATCACCGGGGAGAAGGCGAATAACAGGCTGCAGGAGACGCCGGACACCCAGCAAATCAGGTCTTCTGCTTCATGGGCCTTCTTGTGTGCCACGTCCCGTGATTGCTGGAGCAGTTGAAATCCGGAGCGGCTGATCAGCAGGGCTGTGAAACCGGCTGCCAGGGCGCCGCAGATTGCTGAAAACAACCCGACGCTCCAGGCAGGATTTGGCTGACCGCGGAAGGTGACAAACGCGAAGATTTTCGTGAAGAACCAGGTTAACATCGTCCAGATGGGATATCCGGGCGGATGGGGGACCCCGAGGTAATCGGAGGCCACGGCGAGTTCACCCGAATCCTCGAGGGAGACCGTCGGCGCCAGGGTATAGGCGTAAACGGCAAAGGAGAGGGCCAGGGCCGTCCAGAATGCCGCCCAATCCACCGGCCGGAAGAAACGTTCCGACGCATGGGGGTCCACAGGAACTGTTGACGATGAACGATTCATACTTTCAAACGGTTAATCTTATGGGGCGAGAGGGAGGAAGGCAATCGCAAAGAGGGAAATTAACGGATTAGGAACACGGATCCGCCAAAACATGCGGTTGATTTCGCTGGCAGGTATTCTGGAATCACGTTACACCTAAGGCCTGTTGGCTTGAAACCCAAAGGTAAAGAAGGAGTTCCTGACATGACCCGTGCAGTGAAAGGCAAACTGGCGATTCTCGGTGGACCCAAGACCGTGACCAAGGATCCGGGCAAAATGTTCCGCTGGCCGATTGTTACCAGGGAAGACGAGCAGGCGGTACTGGACGTGTTGCGGCGCGGGGCCATGAGCGGTACCGACATCACCAAGCAGTTCGAGGCCGAGTTTGCCCAGTGGATGGGCATGTCGTTTGCCCTGGGGTATTGCAACGGCACGGAAAGCCTGCGCGCGGCGATGTGGGCGTGCGGACTCGGCGCGGGTGACGAACTCATCTGCCCCGGCATGACCTATTGGGCCAGTTGCACGGCCGCCTTGTCATTGGGTGCCGCTGTCAATTTTGCCGATATCGAGGCGCATTCGCTGTGTATCGATCCCAAGGATATCGAGCACCGGATCGGGCCGCGCACCAAGGCCATCATGGTCGTTCACTACACGGGCTATCCCTGCGACATGGACCCGATCATGGCCATTGCCCGCAAGCACAACGTCAAGGTGATTGAGGATGTCTCCCATGCCCAGGGGTCGTTGTACAAGGGGCGAAAATGCGGGACCATCGGCGACATCGGCGCGATGAGCATGATGGCAGGCAAGAGCTTTGCCATCGGTGAGGCCGGTATGATGGTGACCAATGAACGCCAACTCTTTGAACGTTGCGTTGCCTATGGGCATTATGAACGGACCGGCGCCGCCAGCCTGTACAACCCCGTAGACAAGAGCATCCTGAATGTGGACCTGAATAAGTATGCCGGGATTCCCCTGGGCGGTTTCAAGCACCGGATGAACCAGACCTGTTCCGCCATGGGGCGGGTCCAGCTCAAGTATTACGAGGCGCGCATTGCCGAGATCCAGGCGGCCATGAACCGGTTCTGGGACTTGCTGGAAGGTGTGCCCGGCCTTCGGGCGCACCGGCCGGCAAAGGACAGCGGTTCCACGATGGGGGGCTGGTATGCGGCCCACGGTTTGTATCGTCCCGAGGAACTTGGCGGATTGTCCTGCGCGAAGTTCTGCGAGGCGGTTCGTGCCGAGGGCGTGCCCACCCATCCTGGAGCGAACTTCGCCCTTCACCTTCACCCCGTCTTCCATGAGGCTGATATCTTCAACATGGGCAAACCCACGATGATTTCCTTCGGCCAGCGGGATGTGCGCCAGGGTACGGGTTCGCTACCCGTGGTGGAGAACACCGGCAACAGCTGTTACAGCATACCCTGGTTCAAGCATGACAAACCCGCGATCATCCGGGAATATGCCAACGCCTTCCGCAAGGTGGCCGAGCAGGCCGACCAGGTACCGCGGTAATCCAACCGCCTGGACGGGAGGAACGGCATGTCCTTGCATGCGGCAATGGTCCCGCTGATTGGTAAGGTGCTGACGGTTCGCGGTGCGGTTGAGCCCGAGGCGCTGGGCAAGGTTATGATGCATGTTGTTCCCGTAAAGTGAGGTCGTTATGCAGGACTTGATTATTCTGGGCACCGGAATCCATGCCGCTGAAATGGCGGACATCGTGGACCGGATCAACTGTCAATCGCCAACCTGGCGTCTGCTGGGGCATGTGGCGCATCCCAAGGCGCAACCGTCCGGGGAATTTTTCGGGCGTCCGGTGCTGGGGCACCTGGATTGCCTGGATGCGTATCCGGGGGCACGGGTGGTGGCTGATAATGAATTCCCGCGTGACATCCAGGTGGATGCAAGCCGCTGGACCACGCTGGTGGATCCTTCCTGTTTTGTGCATACGAGTGCACAGCTTGGGCCCGGAACAGTCCTGTATCCGGGATGTTTTGTCGGGGCCCGGGCCCGGCTCGGCTTCCGTTTCTTTTCCCTGTCACAAAGCACGATCAACCATGATGACGTGACGGGTGATCACGTGGTGTGCGCCAGCGGTGTGTTGCTGGCCGGCGTGGTAACCGTGGGTGATTATGTCTACCTGGGACAGGGTTGTACGGTGCGCCAATTCCTGAAACTGGGCCGCAATTGCCTGATCGGGATGGGCGCGGTGGTGGTCAGGGATGTTGAGCCGGATGCCGTGATGGCCGGGAATCCCGCCCGCAAGATGAAGGACCGTGTCAAGGTCCCGTGATGAAGGGATGACAGGTAAGTTATGAAAGCAGGATATGCCAAGGCATGTATTACCCCGCCGTTGGGCACCCGGATGTCCGGGTTCGGCGGACGCGATGAGCAAAAGGGTGCGCAGGGTATACACGATGACCTGTTTGTGCGGGTCCTTTACATCGAGCAGAACGGGGTCCGTTCCCTGATCGCGGGTTTTGACCTGTTGTTTTTTGCGCGGGAACATGCGGACCGCCTTAAGGGAGCCGTGGGTCGGGAACTGGACCTATCCCCGCGCTCGATCCTGATCAACACCTCGCATACGCATGTCGGGCCCTGTGTGGACCGGTGGGGCCATAACGCCTTCCAGGCGCCGGATTACGCGTATCTTGATCGGGTTGAGGATGCGTTCATCGCGGCGGCGCGCGAGGCCATGGGCCGTGCCCGGCATGTGACCTTGTGGGCCGGGACCACCCTGACCCGCGTGCCGGTCAGCCGGCGCAAACCGGACGGCAAAGGGGGTGTGGAATGGCGGCCGTATCCCGAAGGGTGTGTGTGTGAACACCTGCCCGTTACGTTGTTGATGGGCGCCGACCGCAAACCGGAATGTTGTTTGTTTTCGGTTTCATGTCATCCGTCATCGATTGGCGGGTATGAAATCTCGGCGGATTATCCCGGGGTAGCCTGCGCGGAGCTGGACAAGCAGTTGGGACAGGCGTGCAGTCTCTTCCTGCAAGGTGCCGGCGGAGATGCCAAGCCGTCCAGTGTGGCCAATGGCCGGGACGAGGTGGATGTCGCCTGGCGAAGCGGGACCTGGGAGGATGTGGCCAAGGCGGGGCGCGAGGTGGCGGATGCCGTCTGGCAGATCATCCAGAATGGATTGACCGAATACCGGCCTCAACTGCGGGTGGCCATGACGGAGATGGCCTGGCCCCTGGAATCGGTTCCGGATCGGGAAGCTTTATCGGAACATGTGCGGGCCGATAACGGTTTGCGGGCGAAAGTTGCCCGGGGCCAGTTGGAACTGCTGAATCGCTGGAATGCCCTTCCGGACAAGGCGCAAATCCTGGCGCAGGGCATTCAACTGGCGGAGGGAATCCGTCTGGTGGCCATTGAAGGTGAATTGGTGGGTGAACTTGGCCTGCAGATCGTGAAGGCCTTTGCGAAGGGCGTCACCTTCCCGTTGGCATATTCGAACGGGACAGGGCTTTACCTGCCCAACAGCCGGATGTTGAAGGAAGGCGGCTACGAGGCGGACAGCTTCTATGAATACGGGTTTCCCGCCCGGTTGCGCACCGGCGTGGAATCCTGTCTCGATGACGGTCTGGTCCAGTTGAAGCAGCAGGGCATCGAGTAGACCACGGCAGCGCCCCCTTGTCCCTCTGTCGAAGGGTGGCCCTGTTCTCTTGGTGGACCGCGTTGTCCCTAACGTGATCTCCCCTTGATCTGACGCCGTTAGGGACAACGGCGTCCACCTTCTAAAGTCCGATAATCAGACAATAGAGACGCCTGCGACTCAACATTCCGACTCGCAGAACTATTCGGTTTATAACCCGAAAATACGGCGGGCGTTCCCGT
>Ga0156516_1203_pt6 | contig 11655 bp, 11 predicted proteins | sample RifOxyB3_FD_111911 | JGI IMG/M metagenome (GOLD analysis project Ga0156516, IMG submission 111911) | Lentisphaerae bacterium RIFOXYB12_FULL_60_10
CGCACCGGGCCGTACCAGGTGCAATTGCACCGGCCATTGCTCCAGTTCCGAACGAATGGCCTGGCCACCCCCACCGGTGGCCGCCGCAGGACGAGCCCCCGCCTTGGGGGCGAATCGCGCCCGCGTTCCGGGACAACCTCCTCCAGCGGGCCCATGCGCATGCCCGGCCATGGGGCCATGTGCCTTTTGTTCATGCTGGACCGCCGCGGACTGCATTTTTTTCACCGCGGACTCGCCGCCTGTCTTCCGGACATGTTCAAGGGTCGCCCGTTCGTCATACGCTTCCGAGTCGCGTTCCTCGATCTTGAGCGCTCCAGTCGGGCAGTCTCCCAGGCAATCCCCGAACCCGTCACAGAATTGCTCCTTCACCAGGCGGGCCTTGCCATCCACAATCTGAAGGGCGCCTTCGGCACATGCCGAAACACACTTGCCGCATCCGTTGCACAGATCCTCGTCGATCGTAATAATCTTGCGCTTCATGCCGCCTCCTTCGGAGGTGTGCCGCCACAGTCCGTGACGGCACACCCGCCAGACACATCATCCCAATATGGCCTTCAAGTCCGCTTCCGGTGTTCCAATCGGCTGAATGTTGAATTTCTCCACCAGCACGTTCAGGACTGCCGGCGTCACGAATGCCGGCAGGCTCGGGCCGAGCCGGATGTTGCGGATCCCGAGATGCAGCAGCGACAGCAGAATGCAACAGGCTTTCTGCTCGTACCAGGAGAGGATCATCGATAACGGCAACCCGTTGACGTCGGTACCGAACACTTCGGCCAGGGCCGCCGCAATTTGTATGGCGGAATAGGCGTCATTGCACTGTCCGCAATCCAGCAGGCGGGGAATCCCGCCGATATCACCGAACTCCAGCTTGTTGAACCGGTATTTGCCGCAAGCCAGGGTCAGGATCACACAGTCATCCGGAACCTGCTCGGCAAACTGGGTGTAATAATTGCGGCCGCTCTTGGCGCCGTCACATCCACCGATCAGGAAGAAATGCCGGATCTTGCCGCCCTTGACCGCCTCGACCACCTTGTCCGCCACACCCAACACCGCGTTGTGACCGAATCCAACCAGGATCGTCTTGTCCGATCCATCAGCGGTGAAGCCCGGGGCTTCCAGCGCGGCGTCAATCACGGGCTTGAAGTTCCGGTCCGCAATATGCCGCACACCCGGCATGGCGACCAGTCCGCAGGTGAATATCCGCTTCAGGTAGCTGTCGACAGGTTTCTGGATGCAGTTGGTGGTCATCAGAATCGCGCCGGGAAATTCCGCGAATTCCTTCTTCTGATCCTGCCAGGCGCCGCCGTAATTGCCGACCAGGTGCGCATACTGCTTCAGCTTGGGATATCCGTGTGCCGACAGCATTTCGCCATGGGTATAGATGTTGATACCCAACCCCTGCGTCTGCTTGAGTAACGCCTCAAGATCCAGCAGATCATGACCGGAAACAAGGATCGCCTTGCCCTTGACCGGCTCAATACGGACCTTGGTGGGGACCGGATGGCCGTACGTTCCCGTATTGGCGGCATCCAGAAGTCCCATCACCTGCAGGTTCACCTCACCGCACTTCAAGTTCAGACCCAGCAAACCGTCCACGGTGGGATCCGGCTTGGCCAGGTAATCCAGCGCTTCATGGAAATAGGCATAAACGGAATCCTCTTCCTTGCCCAGGATCAAGGCATGGTCCGCATAGGCAGCCATACCCTTGAGCCCATAGGTCAGCAATTCCTGCAATCCGGTCACATCATCGCCCAACACCGATTTGCGATGGGCAATACCGACTTCAGCCGCCTGGGCCAACAGCCCCTGCCGGCCAGCCGCCGGAACCCATTGCGCGGGCCCCTGCATCGCTTCCTTGAGGTTGCCCGCCTCGACGCATGCCGCACCATACAACTTGGCGGCCTTCTGCTTGATCGACCCGGCCTTGCGCACCAACTGCTCCATGCGATCCACATCAAAATTCACATTCGTGACCGTGGTAAACAGCGCTTCAATAACAAATCGATCCACGGCGGCATCCGAACGTCCCTGCTTGCGGGCACGGTGTGCATATTGGGAAATACCCTTGGTCGCATGAACCAACAAATCCTGCAAAGCGGCAACATCGGGATCTTTCCCGCATACACCCACAGCCGTACATCCCGTTCCTTTCGCCGCCTGCTCACATTGATAACAGAACATTCCCATGACATTTCCCCTTTTCTTAATTGAACCATTAACCTTTAGAAATCAAACGACTACTGGTTTATTGCACGTAGCATGCCAAGTCGTGAAAATATTATAAGAGAATACGTATCATGCCTTACATCAACATTATATAGCATTGATACAACCTTTTACAGGTCATTACGGAGCATGTCTCAACACGCTGTAATGAGACGGCTTTGTTTCAATACTTATCAAAAACATGAAACAGAATACTGAAAACTGACCGCTTTCCCCCGTCTTCCGTTTTCCGTTCGGGCGCCAGCCCGCTTGCCACGCGTTTCGCGTGGTGAACCCCGAAATGGAAGCCCGCCCCTCCACACGCATTGCCTGGAGGGCCACCTTCCACGGCGGCCGGGAATGACCGGGGTGTAACCCGGCCCTCCAACCAAAACCGGATTCCAGCGCGGTACCGGCGTACTCGTCCGAACCGCGAGGTAAACCCGGGCTTCCATTGCTTGTCTTTCCACCCACCATCCCCTATCATCCATCCCATGAAACACTTTTACTTTCATTTACGTTTACGTACCACCGGCAAGATCATCCTCTGCGGGATATTGCTGGCAGGTTGCATGATCATGTCCGGCTGCCGGAAGGAACCTGCCAAAAAACCGCAGGCCGGACCGTCCACCGCGGAAACCATGATCAACGGCGTCACCGGCCATACCGCTGTCAAAGCCGGCCAGAAAGCCCGTGAAACCATCGACCGGGTGAAGGCCCAGCAGAATCAAGACCTGCAAGACGCCCTGGAACCATAAGCCCCCCATGACCCCTGGACCTTCGTCTTCGTGGCCGACATGCAGCCGGGATCCCCGCGATCCTACCGCTATAACCCGTCCCTGATCCGCAATTGGCAGGAAGCCCGCCAACAGATCATTGAATGCCAGCCCAAACTGCTTCTGGTTGGCGGAGACCTCACCCGTGATGGCAGCATCCACCGGTATGAACTGGAGGAAATGAAGGCCAACCTGGATTCCCTGTCCGCCCCCGACCAGCGCGACTATTCGCTGGCCTGGGGTGTGGACAACCTGCCCTGATTGCCGGCCTTATTTTGCCGCGGCCTTTATCGCAAATACAACAGCAGGGCAACCATTAAGGAAAACCTCCCGCACTTCCCCATTGTCAGACCGGCCCGGTTGCCGTTAGCTTCTGTTCCTGATGCGAATGTCCCTGAAGAAAACACTGGTTGATTCCACCCCGCCGCCGGGTTCCTCCCTCCTGTACGACGCGGCTCACCACCACTGGTGGTACGGGCAGAACCCCTGCGCCACGCGGATCGCCCGCTCCCTGGCAGAGGTCATGCCGATCCTGAAGGAAACCGAACGCCTGGTTCGCCGGCGGGGCTGGTCGGCCACGGCCTTCATTGCCTACGAAGCAGCGCCGGCCTTTGATCCCAGCCTGCGCGTCCTTCCCGACACCGGTTTTCCCCTGCTCCACATCAACCTCTATCACACCCTTCACCCGATCCGCCTGCCACCCGTCACCAACCTGCCGCCATCCCCCGCCGACCCGCCCTGGAAACCCTCCATCCCGGCAACCCGCTACCGTCGGTGCATTCAAAAAATCCATGACTACATCCGCCAGGGCGACACCTACCAGGTGAACTACACCTTCCGCCTCCTCACACACCTTTCCGCCGATCCGTGGATACGCTTCCGCCTGCTGACCGCCACCCGTCCCCCCTATGCAGCCTGGATGGACACGGGAGACTGGATCCTGGCCAGCGCTTCCCCGGAATTGTTCTTCCGGCTGGATGGCAACACCATCTGGTCCCGCCCGATGAAAGGAACAGCCCCCCGCGGCCTCACCTCCGAAGCCGACCTGGCCCTGGCTGAAACCCTCCGGCATTCCGCCAAGGATCGCGCCGAAAATGTCATGATACTCGACATGGTCCGCAACGACCTTGGCCGCATCGCCATCCCCGGCACCGTCCACCCCTCACGCTGCTTCACCGTCGAACAATATCCAACGGTTTGGCAGATGACCTCCACGGTGCGGGCACAAACCCGCGCCGGACTTCCGGCCATCCTGGAAGCCTTGTTCCCGCCGGCATCCATCACCGGGGCACCCAAGGTCCACACCATGGAAATCATCGCCGAACTCGAAACCCGCCCACGCCGAATTTACACCGGCGCCATGGGCTGGATCCGGCCCGGCAACCAGGCGCAGTTCAATGTCGCGATCCGCACCCTGCTCGTCAACCGGTCCACCGGCCAGGCGGAATACGGAGTCGGCGGCGGTATTGTATGGGATTCCACGGCCGATCGTGAATATGCGGAATGCGCCACCAAGGCCCGCATCCTGTCCGCACCGGTTGATCCTCCCTTCCACCTGCTGGAAACGCTCCGCTGGACGCCCGGCGCCGGGTATGACCTGCGGGAGCGGCATCTGGAACGACTCCGGCAATCCGCCCGCTATTTCGGATACCGGTGTTCCATCCCGAAAATCCAACGCCTCCTGGACGGCCATGCCCGGAAATTCCCGCCGGTCCCCCACCGCGTCCGCCTGTGTGTGTCGGCCACGGGACACCCGGTTGTACAGGCCTTTCCCATGCCGGAATCCCCGGTCAACAGTCTTTTAAAGGTCACGCTTGCACCCGCCCCGGTCGATGCATCCAACCGGTTCCTCTACCACAAGACCACCTGCCGGGCCGTGTACGAAACCGCCCGGCAACAATGCCCGGGTTATGATGACGTGATCCTCTGGAACCACCGCCGCGAAATCACGGAATCCACCATCGCCAACATCGCGGTGCGTATCGGCCGGCGATGGATCACGCCACCCGTCGCCTGCGGGCTTCTGCCCGGCACCTTCCGGGCAGCCGCCCTGGCCGACGGCTGGCTGCATGAAGCCGTCATACCCGTTGACGCATTGCGTGATCGACCCTCCATCCTGCTGATGAATTCCGTCCGCGGCCGTTACCGGGTCCACCTCGATTTCCCGCCTTCCGGGTAAGCGGGGGACCCGGCCTTCCCCGATCGATCGTCTACTGAACACTGTCTTCTGAATACTGAACACTTCCCCTCCCCCCTTCCTTTCGCAAGTTGACGCCACCGCGTGAATATTCGTATCGTACCGGCGCGATTGACATTCATTCATGCAAGGGGTGCCATGCAGTCAAAATCAACCGATGCCAGCGCAACCAAGGGCGGGTGGGTAGCGTACCGCCCCGACATCCGTATCCTGGATTGTACGATCCGGGACGGCGGACTGATCAACGACCACCAGTTCGACGACGCCTTCGTGTCCTCCGTCTACCGTGCCTGCGCCGCGGCCGGCGTCGACTACGTGGAATTCGGCTACAAGGCTTCCAAGAAGATCTACGCACCAAGCCAGAGCGGTAAATGGAAATTCTGCGACGAGGACGATCTCCGCCGCATCATCGGAGCCAAGAAGCCCGGCGGCCCCAAGATCACCGTCATGGCCGACGCCACCCGCACGGATTACCGGGAGGATATCCTGCCGGCCGACCGCAGCGTGATCGGATGTGTGCGGGTTGCCTGCTATATCAACCAGATCCCCGTGGCCATCGACATGATCAAGGACGCCACCGACAAGGGTTACGAAACCATGGCCCAGCTCATGGCGGTTTCCGTTGTCCAGGAACATGCCGTCCAGGATGCCCTCGAAATCTTCGCCAAAAGCCCCGTCTCGGCTGTATACCTCGTGGACAGCTTCGGCGCCTTGTATTCCGAACAGGTGAACGCCCTGATCAAGCTGTACAAGCAGGTAATGGACGGCGCCGGGAAGGAAGTCGGATTCCACGGGCACAACAACATGCAACTGGCATTCGCCAACACGATCGAGGCCGTGGTCGCCGGGGCCAACCGGTTCGACGCCACAATCAGCGGCATCGGCCGCGGCGCCGGCAACTGCCCGCTGGAACTGCTGATCGGCTTCCTGCACAACCCGAAATTCCAAATCCGGCCCGTGCTGGAATGCTGCCGCGATGTGTTCGCACCGCTTTCCAAGACCATGGACTGGGGGTACAGCATCCCCTACGCCATCACCGCCCAGCTCAACCGGCATCCGCGCGCCGCCATCGAGATGCGCGCAGGCCCCACCCCCGACGATTACGTCAAGTTCTACGATGCCATGATGCAGGAAGAATCATAACCCCTCCATCACAACCGGAAACCCCCGACCGGGGAAGGCTCCTGATCACCAAGCCAGAATTCACCGGGGCCATGGAAGCGGAGATCCGCCGCCGCGCCGCCGCGGATCTCCCGGACATCACCACGCCCGGACCCGGCATGATTGTCCTGAAACCCGGGCCATCCGGCCGCCTGCCCGACACGTTGACCCAACCGCTGATCTTTGAACGCCAGCGTCTCGATCCCGCCATCGCCTTCCCCGACCAGCCGCTCAAGCCCCTCATCCGTGACATCACGCGCGTCCTCCTGCCGCGAATCCGGAGTGATCATCCCGGCGGCTGGACCTGCCACGCCTTCACCGTCGATACCGCCGAAGGGGCCACCGGGTCCGTGCGTTCCCGTAACCTCGCCGATCACCTCGTGACCTTCTGCCAGGATCGGTTCCCACGCGTGGCCCGCGCCTATCGTCCCCCGGAAGCGGCCGGACATGACACCATGGTGCTGAACCTCTGTGTGACCCCTGCCACCACCTGGGGCGCCGCCATGGCCACCCGTGATCTTTCCGATCCGCGGCCCGGCGGCATCCACCGCATGGCCTTTGATCGCCATGCCCCGTCCCGTTCCTACCTGAAGGTGGAAGAAGCGCTGGATCTGCTGGATATCGAACCGCAACCCGGCCAGACCGTCGTGGACCTCGGGGCCGCTCCAGGCGGATGGACCTACGCCTTCGTGAAACGCGGATGTCGGGTGACCGCCGTGGACAACGGCCAGCTCCGGCTGGATTCAACCGGGGACCGGAGCGGAACCGTGGACCACCACCGGCAGGATGGCACCCTCTACACCCCGCCCGCTGCCGCGGTCCCCGTCGACTGGCTGATCAGCGACATGCTGATCTCCACCGGGACCAACCTGTGGGTGCTCAAGAAATGGTTCACCCACCGGTGGATGCGCCGGTTTATCGTGAACATCAAGCTTCCACAGGAACATCCCGACCCCGTGCTGGAACCGATTGAATCGTTCCTGAAGGACGTCCCCGGCATCCGCTTCACCATCCGCCACCTGTATCACGACCGCCGGGAAGTCACCCTGTTCGGATGTCTCGCGTGTGGAGGGCGGAGTTCCAACGACGCCGCATCCGGTCTCAGGCCAGTGGCGGAATAACCACCCGGCGGCCCGAGCCGGCACTCTTGATGGCCGCATGCACCATGGCCAGGCTCTTGACGTTGTCCGTGGACACGGTTTCCGGCTGCTTGCCGGATCCCAGGCTTTCCAGGAAATCGTGAATGACACCGCCATGACCCTGCCAGGTCATCGCGGGAACCGGTGGCGGCTCGATATCCGCCAGCGGTCGGATGAATCCCTCGGTCCCGCTCACCTGCTGGATACGGACGCCATCCCGTCCGTCCCAGGACATCGATCCCTGGTCACCGATAAACCGCCAGGCGGATTCCCAGGTCGTGTTCAACCCTTCCGAACACCAGCTGCCCCGGTATCCGTACACCACGGAGTTGGTCATCTCGAACTGGGCCGAAGCGGAGGCATGATGATCATACCACGAACCGGGCGGATTCCATTCGTGCGCCAAAACAGCAACGGGATCACACCCGGTCAGCAGGCGGGCCGCATCAAAGGTGTGGATGGCCATGTCCAGCAACAGCACATGCAGCATGCGGTCACGGAATCCCCCGAAATGGGCGCCGATGAAGAAATCGCTGTATACCGTATGCAGGCGCCCGATCACCCCGTCATGCAACAGGGACTGCACCCGGCGGGCATGCGGATCGAACCGCCGGTTCTGGATGATGGCATGCACCCGGTCCGCCGCAGCGGCCGCCTTGAGCATGGTGGCGGCATGGGCCATCGTATCCGCCAGCGGCTTCTCGCCGAGCACGTGGCAACCCGCCGCAAACGCGGTACGCGCCACCTTGATATGCGCCTCCGGAACGGTGCAATCAAACACCAGGGCCGGCTTGACCTTCCGCAGCATCGAGGCCAGGTGGGTCCCGGTCACGGCATCGGTCAGGCCGAACTCCTGCTTGCGCCGTTCCGCGGCATCCCGGTTGATATCCACGAGACCGGCACAAACGGCTTCCGGCATCTCCGCCAACGGCTTGAGCCATGCCCCACTGATCCCCCCACATCCGACCAACACGTACCGATACGGCTTCATACGCTCTCCTTTTTCACAACCACGACGCCATCCACGAACGCAACCGCCCCACCCGGTTCACAATCGCCATGGGTTTCGTGCACCGGCGCGCCACCAGGTTCGGCATCGACTCACGGGTGAACGGGTTGAAAAGGGACCGGGGCGAGGCGCCCAGCACGACCAGGTCGCACCGGTCCCCCGCCCGCTCGATCTCCTCCACCACGGTGTCGGCCACCCGGCGGCTTTCCACCGTCCGGCTCACCACCCGTTCACGCGGGAAATTCAGCCGCGACGCCTGTTCGTCGATAAACGGCTCCAGGTCGAACGTGATCGATTCCCCGCCGGAACGGACATTCAGCACCACGATCACGCCGTCCGCAGGGTCCGCCAGCATCGTGGCCACCTCGAAGGCAAAGGCGCTGTTGCGCCCGCCGGCCACCGGCACCCAGACACGGTGAAACACCCGGTCCGGCACATGGCGCAGTACCACCACGTTACAGGGCGCACACTCGAGAATCGGATCCAGCGTACTGCCCAGCGCAAATCCATGGGAACGGTTCTTACCCCGCCACCCCAACACCAGCAGGTTCGCCCGCTTCTCCTGCGCCGCACTGACAATTCCCCGCGCGACGTTCCGGCAATACCGGATGGTAAACCCGGCCGGAAAATCCGGAGCCAGATACAGCATCATTTCGCCAATGGCCTCCCGGCCGGTGTCGAGGTAATGTTCCGCATCGGACAATGGCATCTGGTCGGGAACCGGCACCATGTGAACCAGTTCCACGGTGCCCTGACGGGCGCGGCACAACGCCACCGTGGCCCGAACCAGCGACAGGGCGGTATCCGTATTCGCCACCGCCGCCATCACCCGGTACCGCCCGTCGGACGGGAGGGGGTCGCCCTCCTCCAGTATCCGGATATCCTCCGCCTCAGGCGCCGACCGGTGCCGGGCATACAACCGGAACAGGATCCACCCACCCGCCATCCAGACCACGCCCAGCCCCCACGCCAGACTGTCCACAAACGCCAGGGCCACCAGCAGGATCAACTGGACAACCATCGCCGCCAGCGGCGCCAGCGGCGCCAGGGGTTGCAGGTAGCCATAGATCAGTTCATCCCCGCGATACCGGCGGATCCGGCCCGCCGCCAGGTTCACCGCCATGCCCAGAACCAGACAAAGGAACGCCGTGAGTACCATCAGGTGGCGGATCGACAGCAGGCTGGTCAAGACAAGCACCAGCGCCCCGGTGGCATACACCGAACCCACGGGGGTCTGACGCCGCACCGAAAGCCGGGCAAACGCATCCGGCAACAGGCGCTGCCGCCCCATCCCGTAGGCGGTGCGGATGCCGGAATACAACGTGCCATGCAGGGCGGATACGGTCGCAAACACCAGCGCCGCCACCAGCAACGGAAAACCCCAACGGCCCAGGCCCGCCAGCCCGGCCACCACACCCGTCTCACCCAGGGCCCAGATCCGGCCCCAGGCCCAGGCCCGCGACATGGACCCGTCCGGCGACAATCCCACGACGGCCGCAAACCCCAGCAGCAGGTACAACAACATCCCGAAATAGGCGCTGTAGAGAATGGCACGCGGCAGGTCCGACCGCGGGGAGGCCGCCTCCTGCCCGGCCCGCGCCGCCACCTCAAACCCGGCAAACGCCACGTACGATACGGCCATGGCCATCAGCAGACCAGCCAGGCCGTTGATCGCAAAGGGCTGGAAATTTTCCATCCGAACCGGCTCATGAACGGCAACCCAGACTGCCAACAGGCCCAACGACAGGATCAGGGCAACCTGCAGGATGGAAATCCGGCGGTTGCCGCGTCCGGTTTCCGCACTCCCGATGCATTGAATAACCACGAACCCGGCACCCAGCAGGATGGCGAGCCAGCGGATGGCGCCCACCTGTGTCAAATCCACCGGCAACCCGGTCACCAGCGATTGTGTGGCCCAACCCAGGCACGCGGCCAGCACCAGCGCATTCAACGCACACGCGGACGAGGCCACCAGCCACTCCAGCCAGCCGGCCATGAATTCACCGCCACGCCCGACCGCCAGCCGGCTGAATTCCTGGATGCCCGACGCCCGCGGAAGGGCCGAGCTGAGTTCCGCAAATGACGACGCCGTGACCAACGCCAGCAAACCGTTCAGGGCAAAGGCCACCAGCATCCCGCCGGGCCCCGCCATGCGGGTTGCCAGCCCGATGGAAACAAACACACCGGCGCCCACCATCATGCCCAGGCTCATCAGCAGCAGCGTCGGGAACGCAAGGTCCCTCGACACTTCCGAAACGATTTTTGGCTGCTCATTCATCCCGGAGTTCCTGGAGCAGTTGCCGGGCGGACTTCACATGCTTGCGGGCAATCCGCCGGATGATCATACGGCCCTGCAGGGTCATCCAGGTGGTCAGCACCACGGCCACCCCCACCGTCAAAACACCCATGCAGACCTGCCACGTCATGTAACCCTCACCCGTTGGACACCAAACCCGGCACCTGCCGTACCTGCAACAACACGACTTCCACCACCTGGTCGATCGTCAATCCGGTCGAATCGATCACCGCGGACCCGGCGGGTATGCGCAAGGGGGCCACCGCCCGCCCGCTGTCAATCCGGTCCCGGCGCCGCAGCGATTCATCCACCTGGCGCAACCCCCCGTCATCCGGGGCAACCCGCCCTTCCAGTTCCCGGTGCCGGCGCCGCGCCCGTTCCTCCGGCGATGCGTTCAGGTAGAATTTACACGCCGCACCTGGAAATACAACCTCGCCGATATCACGGCCTTCCATGACCAGGCTGCCGAAACGCGTCAACCCGCGCAGCCAGCCCACCACGCGCTCCCGCACCGGCGCCAGCGCCGCAAACAGGCTGACGTTCTCGTTCACCGCCTGGGTGCGGAGTTCCGGGCCGGCCTCGCGGCCGCCAACCCGGTACACCACCACCCGGTCCCGCACGATGTATTCCAGCGGCAGGGCATCCAGGAACCGCCGCACCACCGGCCCGTCCTCCGGCGCCACGCCGGCCTGCATCGCCGCAACGGTCACCAGCCGGTACAACGCCCCGGAATCCACGTACACGAAATCCGGCAGGCGTTCCGCAACCCGGCGCGCCACCGTGGACTTCCCCGAAGCTGACGGCCCGTCAATGGCCACCACAACCGCCGGTATCATGCCAATTCCTCCGCGCGCACACCCGACAACTGTTCA